>ERZ779861.2993-NODE-2993-length-15001-cov-3.187876_pt1 | contig 15001 bp, 13 predicted proteins | sample MGYA00511558_ERZ779861 | MGnify/ENA primary metagenome ERZ779861 (study PRJEB29588, sample SAMEA2163432) | human gut metagenome | biome: human gut; feature: human-associated habitat; material: faeces | place: Denmark | collected 2008/2010 ... | reverse complement strand
GCAAACGCTGCAGCCTTTGCAGCAACGCCGATGGAGTGCGTGCTGGTAAATGATGATTTATAATCTACGATATTTGCAAAAAAATCAGCAACATTTTATACGCGTTTTCCAAGATATGGAAGTGGAACAAGAAGTTCTTCCTCTTCTACATTCCGTCAAGGCTTGTGTCCATACCCGTTTCGCTTCTCACGCTTTGGATATCCCGTCAGGTTATCGACTACCTCGAAATCGGCAAGGGAATCGGCGAGATAGCGATATACGTCATACTGCTGTTTACGGCATTGTGCGGGCTTGATATGCTAAGCTCGTGGCTTCTCGGTCATGTGTGGAGCTATGATTCGCTTTTCGCCGAGCGGTATGAGATGGAGATGCTTGAAAAATTCCTAACGATGGACTACGAAAAGACAGAGCGAACCGACGTTTTGGGAAAGTATCAGGCTGCCGTAAACGATGTGCAATCGGGACTCCCAGCGGTGGATTATCTGATAATATATTTCTCGATACTGCTTCAAAGCGTGGTCGGACTGCTCACCTACATTTCGATAATCACGTACTTTTCACCACTTCTTTTTGCGGTGATAGTTTTCTCAAATGTCGCGGTATATCTCGTCAACCGAAGCATAGTCCGCTTTAACAACCGTCACCGCGACGAAGTGAACGACCTTTACAAACGCTCGAACTACTTATCGTACAGGATATGGAATTTTAAGCTATTCAAGGACATAAAGCTGTATGACTTAGGCGGACTTATCTCTGCACTTTTCGTGAAGGAAGAGGACAACAAAAACAAATGGAGACGAAGATGCTCCCTCAACACATTCTTCTCGAAGGCTGTCGATGCTTTACTCATTCTCATGCGTGACGGAACGGCGTACTTTGTCATAATCCGCAAGCTGCTGATGGGTGAGATACTTGCCGGAGACTTCGCGTTCTACTTCGGTTTGATAACAGCCTTTTCGGGATTTCTCAGCGACATTGCCGACTCTGTAAACGAGCTTTCGGGAGCAGCAGACAACATTGGGAACTACAAAAGCTTCCTCGAAATGCCGTCAAAAGCAATATGCGGAAGTGAGAATCCCGATTTAGAGAAAGCGCCTGAAATAGAGTTTCGCAATGTTTCCTATCGTCATGAAGGAGCGGACAAGGATACACTGCGCAGCATCAGCTTCAAGGTAAAAGCCGGCGAGCACATCGCACTTGTCGGAGAAAACGGAGCGGGAAAGACGACACTTATAAAGCTCTTGTGCGGACTGTATCAGCCGACTGAGGGAGAGATACTCATTAACAATATCCCCGTAAGCCGGTACTCACGCGAAGAGTATTTCCGTATGTTCTCGTCGGTTTTCCAGGACATACATCTTCTTCCGGTAAAAATATCCGAGTTTGTTTCAGCCGTACCCGCGGACAAAGCCGACTCTGCATTGGTGGACAAGTCGCTTGAAATGGCGGGGCTTAAAGACAAAATCTCATCGCTGAAGGACGGCGCGGACACTCCCATGATGAAAGACGTAGTACAGAACGCAACGGAATTCTCCGGCGGAGAAAAGCAAAAGCTGATGATAGCGCGCTCGATTTACAAGGGAGGAGTTACGGTGGTGCTTGACGAGCCGACAGCCGCACTCGACCCTATAGCGGAAAGCGAATTATATCACCGATATGCGGAGCTAACCACGGACAAAACTTCTTTCTTCATCTCGCATCGTTTTGCCTCCACTCGTTTCTGTGACAGAATACTTTTGCTCTCGGGCGGCAGGATAACGGAAAGCGGCTCTCACGATGAGTTGATAGCTAAGAACGGACGGTACGCCGAGCTGTACAATGTTCAGGCGCAATACTACAAGAACGGAGATATGACATGAAGAAAACACTGCATTACATAAACTGGCTCGCAAAGCTGTGTCCAGCGTTTTATCCGGTTATGATAGCGAAGACCTTGTTTTCTGTTTTATCACCGTATATAACCCTATATATGTCGGCGGTCATTTTAAATGAAATTCTGGGCGAGAGACGGGTGGGATATCTCATCACCGTAGTTTTGTTTACCGTCGTTTTAAACTGCATACTGGGACTGCTCGCGGGATTATTCGACAAGATATATTCCGACCTATCGGACAAGCTCGACTCAAAAATACTGATGATAGTGAACGAAAGCCCGTGCCGCTTTGACTACAGTGATTTTGAAAGCCCCGAGGTAAATCAGCTTTACGACGAGATACAGGGAATCCTTTCTTCCTCACGCGGACCGCAGATGCTGAAATACGGCATGGGAAAAATAATTGAACAAACGCTGAACTTGATTTTTTCACTTGCGCTGTTTTCCGAGCTGTTCATACTCGCCGCAAAAAATGGAAGCTTACTCAAAGCCATAGCGCTCGAAGTAGCAGTTGTTCTGATACTTGTCTTCACGTACATATGGCGCGACAAGGAGACAAAAGCGAAAAACGCCGCATGGGACAAAAAAGAAGCCGCAATAGCCGAAAGCAATCACATCAGCCGTGCGGTAGATTCATATAATTTAGGAAAGGACACCCGAATATACAGATTAAAGGAGCTTATTCTCGGACTAAAGAAAAGCGCGCAGAAGGAGCGATACCTTGCGCAGAAAAAAGAAAACAGCACGATACTGCTCTACTCCATCCCTTCTCTTTTGATGAATTATTCCATATCCATCATAACATATATTCTTGTTTGTATGTACGCGGCAGGCGGAATTGTCTCCATCGGCAGTGTACCGAAATACATCGGAGCTTTTGAAAAGCTGGTTTCCGCAGTGAGGGGACTTATTTCCTATGTCACGGTGTTCAAGAACAATACGCCATACATGGAAAAGTTCTTCGCGTATATCTCCCGTGAATCCAAAATGACAAGCGGCACGAAAAGTGTTCCGATGTCTGACAGCTACATTTTTGAACTCAAGAACGTCAGCTTCAAATACCCCGGAAGTGAAGCTTATGCTCTGAAAAACGTGTCAATGAAGATAGGCTCGACAAACCGCTTTGCAATCGTAGGAATAAACGGAAGCGGAAAAACCACATTGGTAAAGCTGCTGTGCCGTCTGTATGACCCGACCTCAGGCGTGATACTCTTAAACGGCGTAGATATTCGCGAATACAAGTATGACGAATACATGAAGATATTCTCTGTAGTATTTCAGGATTTCAGTCTGCTGTCTCTCAAAGCAGGAGAAAATGTTGCGGCATCCGTAGACTACGACGCGGAAAAGGTAAAGGAGTGCTTCAAGCTGACGGGAATCACCGAATTTGACCCTGAGACGTATCTCTATAACGACTACAAGGACGGCATAGAATTGTCCGGCGGAGAGGCACAGAAGATAGCAATAGCCAGAGCCATATACAGAAACTCGCCGTGCATGATACTCGATGAACCGACTGCCGCTCTTGACCCGCTGGCTGAAAGCGAGATATACAAGCTCATAAACCAAATCTCAAGCGACAAAATGATAATATACATATCCCACAGGCTTTCCTCGTGCCGTTTCGCGGACTGCATATACGTGTTCGACGAGGGAGCTTTGATGGAATCGGGAACGCACGAAGAGCTTCTGCAAAACAAGGCGCTGTATTCTGCCATGTGGAACTCTCAGGCGCAGTATTATGAATGAAGAGGTGAAAGAATGAGACTCAAGATAGCATTATTAACAGCGGCAGTTATTCTGTTTGGGTCCTGCCTGTTCGGATGTGCAAAAGACAACCGCTCCGACACACCGGAGAACATAGAAGCTCAGGCTTATTCCCTATCTTCGACAAACCTTGACGGAATTTCCGTATACAGCTCCATAAACAGCGTATCTTACAAAGCCACGGATGAGCCGCAGGAGCTTGAGCCAAACGAACTTCTCGTTTTTATAAACGGGTCTTTAGCTCCCTCGGGAAGTGCGTTTATGATTGAAGACAAGGTATACGTTTCCTTAGCCGCTGCAATCGGGATGTTAAGCCTTGATTCTGCTCCGGATTACGACAAGGCTCAAGAATACACGATTAACGATACCGCTTTTTTACCGCTCGATATTATTGCCGACGCATTGTCATGCAGTGTATGTTTGTGTGACGTCGAAAGTTCCGGTGAGAACCGTATGATTAAGAGCTGTCCGCACATCGTAATTGAGCGTTATCCCGAAAATTCGGCGAAAAAGACAAAGGAAGAGGCGCTTGCTCATTTAAAAGAACAGCTCGTCACAGCATATGAAGAAAAATACGGCTCTTTCACACCTTTAGATGAAAAAGCAGGCGGTGCTTATGACGAACAGGAGGATTTGAGATACCGCATATCCAACCTCAGCGTGAAAGGTGAAAACGGCAGGTTTTACGTAATCGAGTGCGTATATGAGTTTTATGTAGACAAGTATACCGATGACATCTTTGTTCATTACGAAGGCATGGATGAATCATTTTGGAGGTTTGATCCGCATGAGGAAGGCGCGCTGTCTTTTGCGGGGTGAGGAGTGACGCATACAGCTTCGGGAGAACATAGGAATGCGAACAACGAGAAAGGTATGACTACAATGAAAAAATGGCTTCTGACAATAACCGTCGGTTTATTAATATCTTCATTAACAAGCTGCAATACTCAAATCCGGACAAACCCACAAGAGAATTCTCAAAGTTTTCCTTCGAGCGAAGAATCTCAAAGTCTTCTTCAGAACGAAGAAAGTGCTGGCATGAATTCTTCAGAGCTCCTCGGCATTGGAGGTTCTCTTCCTGCTACAGAATTTAAGAATTCCTTTATTCTCTTACCCGATACCTTGGCGCACATTATTGATACTAGTAAATTGGCGGATTGGGAAAACTCAATAAACGGCGTTATAGCAGCAGGAAGAGAAGACCCATATCTATATGATAACATATATAGGTTCATTCGATTTTTTGATATACCACGTGAAGATTTTGAAGAGTTGTACTATTCAACAAATCTATATTATCTTTATGATTACAATTTTGATTTACTTTACAGTGATGACATTGATAAAGTATATTCCTATTATAAAGAAGACAATGAAGATTTCCTCAAGAGAAATACAGAGTTTTCCATAAAGCAGGATATAAAAGATTTAATCGGTGCGGAAAATTTCAATAACTGGCTTTTTACTAACAAAACACCAGTTTACAATGATTATTATGACGTTTCATGGAGTATTGCTGAAGCGATATATGACTTTGACATACCGCGGAGTTCTATCGAAGAGATATTGCGCGGCTATATTAGCGATGAAAACGGTGTAACTGAAACATATGAGGACGGCACTAAGTCACCGATATCAGGCGGCACAATCATGTACGAATATAATCTGGATATGATATACAATGATAACGCCGCGCTGAAAGGCTTATAGACTCCAATTCAAGCACATCCGCCGATAAACTAAAAGGCTATGAAATTGACAGAATTATTCATCACAAAAACATAAGGTTATCAATTAATGATGCTCAACCGCTTGATACTGACACTTTGTATTTTACAGAAGTTCTTGGCTCACGAAAGCGATATTTAAATTCATTACCGTCAATAGTTGGTTTCCAATATCCGTACATATATTATGAACGAATGACGGTAATGACGGAAGGGGCTTCTTCTGCGGATGCAGATTTGTACATCGGAAGATATTCTGTAGAAACCGGAGAATCACAGGAGTTTGGAATCGAAAGCTTTACAGCTGTTTCCGATGAAGCAAGACTAGTAATAAATGAGAACTTAGTTGTTTATATGTATTGTTCATCAGACGAACAAGGTTCTATGATTATGAAAATCGAATTATTCGACTTTGATAACAATACTAAAAAACTGCTGTCAACCAACACCGTACACAATGTGTTTGGATATGCTAAGCAAATCTCCTCTGAGGAGGCGGTATTCCTGCTGTATGAACAAGTTGGTGACGATACAGAGCAAATACTTTTATACTATAATTTGACGACCGAAGAATTGCGTGAGATTTATCGAGGAGAAGACATTTACGGTTATTCCGAAGGCTCGCTCAGCAGCAAGGACATTTGGGCAATTGACACAGATGGCGGTAATATTTATCTTCTGATGCAGCAATATGAAAATACTCAAATGAAGTTTTATCTTCGCGTGATAGATACTCAAGGCAATATGATTCAAGAAACTGGGTTGGAAGCTCTTTCGATGTACAATACAATCGGAGATACCGCAGACAGTTTGATAGTAAAAGGAAATTACGTTATTTTGCATTACTCTCAATGGACAAAAAAGCCGGACAACACCAACGCGCCGGTTTCCATACTCTGCAAAGAAGATTCGGGATATAAGGCTTTAGACATTGAAAGCGCTGTCGGACCGAAAAATTTGTACTTAGGCAAAGCAGACGACACACCTTATGTATTTTTTAACACTGTCGATAAGAAAGAGGAGCTGTTCATACTGAATACCGAAACAGGGGAAGAGATAACATTGACTCTGCTTGGCGACGGAATACGCGGCTCGGCTGTAGATTCCAATGGGAATTTGCTGGTAGAGACACGTGTTGACGATAAGACTGAATGGTATTTGTTTGGCGGGGATTCAATTATAGAGACAACAGAAAAAAACATTTCTTGTATGGATGCTAAGCTTAACATTGATAACTATTATATATCATTAACCGGGGCTTTTAACAACGAAGATTCTGTTTTGAGCGAAGTATATGCCGTTTATGATTTTTCCGAAAAAACAACAGAAAAGCTGCTTAGTGTGGAAGCTACCTCGACATATCCATGCGGTGTATGTGATTTGCCGAATAACATAGTTTATTATTCCGCTGCCGAAGAATCAGATATAGGTGAACGCAGCGTTATGCTTGATAATGTGTATGCTTACGATACAAATACGCACGTTACGACGCAGATAACAGACTACGGTTATTACATGAATCGGATGATACCAATAGGCGATAAGCTGTATTTTGCCGGAGGAAGGCGTTCGAGCGCGGCAGTGGAATTTGGGTGGATAGATTTATCCGACAATACCATGGCCTATCCCGAATGCTATTCCGATGTGAAACCAATAAACGTGCGTGATATAGCTTACGCCTGCGCGGATGAAGCGGTTTATGTTTCGTGGTATTCACTCAGCGAGCAGAGCCGGCTGGACAAGGAAAACCGCGATTCGGCTTCAAGAAAGTTAGCGGAAAATCACCTCGACAAGTTTAACATTACGGATAGAACAATTCTTTCTCTTGAATCGTTCAGTGACTTTCGGATTGAAAAGATTTCGCTCTCGCAGAACGGGAAGAAGATATTCATGTACGGAGAGAACAGCGAAACGCCGATGCGCCTGCGTGATAATGACCTTACGTCAGATTTTAAATATCCCGGTTCGGCATTGGCAGTGATGAGCCCCGACGGTACAGCGCTGTACTTTATAAGCGTATCCGAAAAGCAAAACAACGGCGTGCCATGTACGATTCTCAACAAATATGATTTTCTTTCAGGCAGCACAGAAGAAGCAGCGTATTTCGATTTTTATGTCAACAACATGATATTACTTCATAAATAAGGACGCTTTCTTTAAATCAGGAATTCTATAGCTTCTTGGGTCAAATACTCACAAAAAACCGCTCATCCGGGGGAATCCGAACAGGCGGTTTCTTCATTATTACAATCATAGGCATAAAATCTCGTCAGTTTAATATTCCCAATACATATTTAGCGACATCTTTTTCAATTTCTTTTGAAATATCCTTCCCTTTCATAAAGTCATAGTCATATAAATCTAAGTCTTCATACATATTATTTTCTGCTTCCATCAAAGAATCTGCCACTTCTACTGCCGCATACTTATTTTCATATGTTATTTTCACATATTTATTACATATGTAGTATACTAATTGATGATTAACCAGTTTTTCTTCAAAGCCTGATTTAATCATCATTTCATGCACTTTCGCTCGTAACAAGCTGTTTTTTTCATCCATTTTATTCTTTTCTAAAACGACCGCCGTTTTCGGAGGAATTCTCTATCTTCTTATTATCTGCATTGAGTTTTGAAACAATTATTTCCAATCCCTATCACGTGATTATTGTGCTTTTCATCAGGAATTACCTTGATTTCTCTGTCAAAATCATTAATCACACAATAGCATTCTGAATTCTTGTCAAACGAAATCAGGAAATCGGGATTATATACAAGTACCTGTTTCAGATCACATACACAAAACAACCTTGAATCCGAACAATAACTGCCCACTTTCATCCCACTATTGTCTATAACATTCCGCTCACTGTCCTCGCCAATTTCGCCTAGAACATATTTTGTTATCCCTAAATAATGAAGCGCTGCATAATCATAACCATCTGAAAGCAGGAGTTTCCAATCATTTTCGCACCCTTTCTTAATGATATACACAGGATCAGTCAACAAAAGATTTCCTTTAAATTTCATCATTTAAAATATCCAATCATAATAATATAATTATCATATTTTTAAAGCTGCACATAGTTTGTTATAATGAATCGCAAACCGGTCAGCCATCTTCCTCTATTGATTGTTTTATCAATTCATCGAAGGAATCCATTTTGTAATGGCACAATAATTTGCGATAGGCTTCTTCTGCTGTTTTTTTGACAGTATCCTCGTTTGTGAAGCCTTTATATTGTTCACGGTCTTCTTGATATGGCGAAAAATACTCTGCGCAATGAGCCAATGGAGCGAGAATTTCCATATCCTCTTGTGACAAAGAATCATCTTTCTCTATATAATATATTCGCTCCATTTGAGAAGAAAAAGTTGTAGTGTCATACTGTCCATAACAATACTGTTCAATTAAATACAGTAGCTGAAATTTTCTGTTCACTCGTTTATTTTACCTCTTGCATCACAAAATACGATTTCTCCGTAAACATGACAATGCGGCATATAGCTTCTTCAGTAAATCCGTTTCAAAAGCGACGTAAGATATGTGTATTTTTTATACGTTATATCGTCAAGCAATCCCTCTTCAATAAGCTCAGTTAGCCTGCTACTGATACCGTCATGCTCGTCCGCTTCTTCAATGATAATTTCCGGCACTAAAGACATTTTCTCATTTAATGCGCACGTCAGTGAATAATAATTGTCTCGGTACTTCAAAACCGCCTCGTGCTTTGTAATTTTCTCAGGAAAGTCCTTGTCAAGGTCACAATATAGCTGCGGATTCAGGTTTTGAAAGTAACCGTTTTTCTCCAAATAAAGCAATTGATTTATTACGCTCTCTTTATCAACCGACGGCACGATAATCGAGTTCTCCATTACCGTGAGCGGATTCGATGATTCCGATTTTCGGTAGTCTTCCGCGAGTGACATTACATACTCCGGGGAATACATATGCAGCCTGTAGAATCTGCCGCCCCGCTTCACTTCCGCCACTCGTCTTCCGCAAGCTATGTTCAGTTTCTCGCCGTCGTTTAGGCTTGTGTTGTATAGGTATATTTGCATAGTGAGTGATGCTTCCATTTTTGTTAATAATTTGCCGATTCCCGAGGACAAGCAGTTTATTGCAGCGGCTCAATATGCTTCACAATCTCTTCTTTGATTATCCCGTTCATTACATCGTAGCTTTTGAGGTATTCTGCAAACTGTTCTTCTGTCATTTTAAATGTACGTCTCAAAAGTTGGTATAACATTTTCCATACAGCATCCAAACTAAGACGAGAATAGTTTTTTGCAGTCTTGACATCTATCATAGTATGCGCAACTTTGTTACGAACACCCCATTCATATTCTCTTAGCTTTCTAAAGTTCATTGCATCTGAATAATTAGCCCCAAATCCAATCACCAAGTCAATAAGGATTTCCGAAGACCATTGTTTACGGTCATCGAAATTGTAATTCTGCTCTAAAATATCCATACAATCTTTATAAAGCTGATCATTCCGTTTATTGAAATTAAAGAAGTCTCCCCTTTCTTGATGATAACAAATTGACATGATATCCTTTCCAAGCACATTTTTCATATACTTTATCGGCAACTCATAACAAATGGGTGTGATTCCGCGGATAAAATCGGCGCTCTGTTTGCTATCAAGTTTAACCTTCATCCACATTGCGTATTCTCCGAGCGCGGTAAGATCAGCCAAGCTGTACGGGAACACATCTGCATATTCTTCCTTCGTCAAAATTTTACACAGCGTTGTCTTATCTCCTTCGTTCAGTCGTGCGTTTGCCGCTTCAATGAGTTGCTCAGCTCTCTCGGATATTCTGCCGTTGTGTTCTTTGACTTCTTTAACCTGTCGCAGTGCCGCCGTGTAATCGTATGCATCAATATGTGCGCAAATATCCTTTTTGATAATTTCCGCGTATATGGTTGATTTAGATTCAATATAAGCGCGATTGACAGCATTTGGTTCAAAATCAACGTTATTTTTGATTTGCTCCAGAATTTTTTCCGAATCTTCTTTATTAACTGCTTCTTTTTCTCTGACAGCCTCACCGGGAGCACTGACCTGTATTGCTTTTAGGTGATACGAATCCGGAAGAAGATTGGATATCAGAATCAAAGCTCCTTTCATGGCAGGCGTACCTGAGGATACATTCAAAAGAATCTCATCATTCTTATTACTATCATGAATGTTATCTATTTCGCTTTTTATAATGTCTGCCAGCAGATCAAATCTGTGTACATCCTCCAGTTCCGGCTTCAGGATAGCTTCACACTGTATATCCAATCCGCAACGCTCATTGAGATCATTTATGGCAGCTTCATAACGGTGGTCGTATTCGTGAATCTTGCACATTTCTCCGGAGTAAAAGATATATACCTTTTTAGGGTGATAGTGACGGCAGATATGCAGCAGTGCTCCGTCATGGTTGTTTTTTACCGGATCGGTATGCCCTACAGGACTGAATAAAATGCAGTTATTTTCCATAAAAAAACACCTTTCGATTATACAATTCATACAATTTAAATAATTATATCATGTATGACTGTTTCATGTCAAGCTTGTTATCGTTATTTTAGGAAAGTTGATTCCAATAAATTGACAATTTGCGCGAATCTTTAGCAAAATCAATATTTTTCACCTCAAATATTACAGATTCGCATTTGTTTTTAATAACATATATTGACACATACTCACATATATGCTATAATCTACATTAGATGAATTGGTAAATTAGACATAATCGGAATTTTTCTCCTGCATTTTTCATAAAAGCACTGCCGATTATCAATTTTGTGATGTATGTCTTTGCCAATGCATCCTATGCCCCGTGAGGGGACGGAAACTCAAGGGCTGTCTGATTGACATAGGTTTCTTTAAATGCATCCTATGCCCCGTGAGGGGACGGAAACTTAAAGACGTAGCACTTTTGAGCGAAAATGTCGTAATGCATCCTATGCCCCGTGAGGGGACGGAAACTCTCCTTTTAAAGTTATAAAATGTAAGATATTGTAATGCATCCTATGCCCCGTGAGGGGACGGAAACGCACGATATGTCAATAACCGAGGGTATCAACAAAATGCATCCTATGCCCCGTGAGGGGACGGAAACTAGGGGAATCGTTAAGGTTATTACGGCGGAATTAATGCATCCTATGCCCCGTGAGGGGACGGAAACCCAATATTCATAAAACATTTGTACGTAGTATTTCAATGCATCCTATGCCCCGTGAGGGGACGGAAACTCGAAGTCTACGTCTTCTATGTATTCTATTTCGAAATGCATCCTATGCCCCGTGAGGGGACGGAAACGCGATAACGCTACTATTACTCCGCAGCGTCTCGCGAATGCATCCTATGCCCCGTGAGGGGACGGAAACAATTCCTTATCGGAGTTCACAATTTCATCGACTAATGCATCCTATGCCCCGTGAGGGGACGGAAACTTGTTTGCAAAACGCCAACTGAATTGTCCCATTTAATGCATCCTATGCCCCGTGAGGGGACGGAAACAACTACCTTGTAAATTTCTACTGTGTGCTCAATAATGCATCATATGCCCCGTGAGGGGACGGAAACTCATAAGTTGCTCCATAATTGCGTCGAATTGCTTAATGCATCCTATGCCCCGTGAGGGGACGGATAAGGATCATGAATACCTCCAGTGATATCGCTGTCATCATCAATTAATCCCACACCCCCGACAGGGGACAAAACACATCGTAAAGGAGGGATTCCTCTGCAAGATCATACACTGACAGCCACACTCGGCGGATTGCTTGCCGATATCGGTGAACCGGCAGCACGTGCTTGTCAGTATTCGCGTTTATCAGCCGATATTTCAACAGATCTGCTTACCGGACGATTCGACGGAGCGGTTCTTGAGTGTGTACGTTATTTGAAAGGCAGTACGGATACTCTCAGTGCGGATTCTCCTGCATTCATTGTAAGACTTGCCCACAGAATCACCGCAGGCACACCTATTGAAATCGGATCAGGCAGTGCGAGCACCTTACCGCTGTCTCCGCTTGTCTCACCGTTTGCCACAATGAAAGGCGAATACGGCAAATATGTCTGCAAACCTCCCGAAGCCGGCAAAATACCCTCGCCGATTAAATCGGAAGGTGTATCGCTTTCGACTACTGAGCTGCAAAAAATCGCAGACGGTCTTGCGGAGTCCTTAGTAAATCTGTCGGGAGCCGGTATTAACTCTATTCTGAAAGCACTGGAGCAATATCTTTCCTACTTACCGCAAAACACAATAGCGAATGCACCGAGAGATATATCTATATTCGACCACGCTAAGCTTCGTGCTGCTCTGGCTGCCTGTATCACTGAATACTGCGCGGAAAAAGGAATAACAGATCTTCGCCGCTCACTTTCAGAGGAAGCGGACAGCTTTTTGAATACTGACGCATTTCTCATGTATTCATGCGATATTTCCGGAATACAGAGTTTTATCTACAACATCACGTCATCCGGTGCTCTGAAATCCCTGCGCGGACGTTCCTTTGCTATTGAGATACTGATGGAACATTTTATTGATGAACTGCTCAATGCCTCGGAGTTGACTCGTGCAAACCTTATTTACAGCGGCGGCGGTCACTGCTATATACTTCTCCCGAACACGGAAAAGTCACGAAAAGCAGCTGACGACTGTGCGTCAATGATAAGGCGGTGGCTGATCGAGCATTACGGCACGGCACTGTATTTTGCATCTGCTTATGTCTCCTGTTCTGCCAACGCGCTGATGAATGTACCCGCAGAGAAATCTCCATACAGTGCAATATTCATCGCTCTCAGCCGCGCCCTCTCATCAAAAAAGCTGCACCGATATACCGCAGACGAAATCCGACTCCTTAACACACAGCCTTGCGGAGAAAATGAGTGCAAAATCTGCGGAAAAACTTCAGAAAGTGATATATGTTACGATTGTGCGGTTTTCCAAAACATCGGCGGTGAGCTTGTACGCGGCGGAAAATACATCGCAGTAACAAAATCACCGATTGGCGGCATAGACTGGGAGCTTCCGTCAATGACACAGAAAAAAGTTTGGCTGAACTTTACTGACAAGACCGACTCTTCCGACATTCTTCGCTTTCATACAATAAACAATGACAGCTTGAAACCCTACGACGAACTCTTTGCGGGAGATTTAAGCGTTGGAACCTATTGCTATGACAGTGACCTCGGAGCTTTGACGGATTCGGCGCGTGAGGCAGATGGCGGAATCAAGCGCATAGCAGTCTGCCGTGCAGATGTCGACAATCTCGGAGCTGCTTTCGTATCAGGCTTTGTCGATAAAAGCGGGAATAATCCGTCACAGTCAAACCGTTATGTAAGCTTAACAAGAACTGCGGCGTTCTCAAGGAGTATGTCACTCTTTTTCAAGAGATACATAAACGATGTGCTTTCTGCCGAATGTGATTTTAAGTTGAGTAAAAAAAACAGTGCCGGTCAGGTGAATATCGTATACTCCGGCGGAGATGACGTATTTCTCGTCGGTGTTTGGGACGATGTTATTACATCTGCGGTAAACTTACGCGATGCTTTTATAAAATATTGCTGCGGTGCATTGACAATCTCAGCCGGAATCGGTATCTTCAGAGTTAAGTATCCGATATCCGCGGCAGCAGAGTTTACGGCAGAGCTTGAGGATGCAGCTAAAGCAAGATGTGATGACAACGGAGTTCTTGTAAAAAACGCGGTTGCTCTATTTGATGTTGGAAGCGAATACATATTCAATTGGAACGAGCTTAAAGAAAAGGTAATAGAAGAAAAGCTCACTTTAATACAAGAATACATTGACGGAGAAAAAGACACTGAGTCTGTCGGACACGGAAAAGCGATGCTGTATAAGCTCCTTTCGCTCTGCCGCGATATGGATAAACGTATTAATGTCGCAAAGATTGCTTATCTGCTTGCACGTATGGAGCCATCTTCCGGTGATAAACAGCGTCATATTCTGTACCGCAGATTCTCTGACAGCATATATACATGGGCAACAATTCCGTCAGATAGACAGGAACTTATAATGGCAATATGTATATATTCGTATCTAACAAGGTAATTAATCTATCTCGGAAGGAGAAAAAAGTATGTTTGTTAATAATAACAGCAACAGGCAGAGCAATCAGTACAAAAAAGATTATAGAAACCGTCAAAACGATCATGAATATACGCCTAGAGCAATGGCTCTCGAAAATAATTACGTTGATTTAGCTGAAAAAGTCATGCGTGAAAACCACAGAAACATAACGTCTTCCAAGCTTCGCAGCATACTGTCCATGGTCAGCAGTATTTACAATACAGAGCGTGTGGGAGATAAGGAGCTTTCCGAAACATCGCAGAACAGTCTGAGAATGCTTCGCGTACGTATCATTTACGAGTATGGACGTAACGATGCAGGATTCAAAAAGTTTATTCGTGAGTCCCACATTCTTGACTACCTGCTTGACATCGGAAGTGATCGCCAGAAATTCATCGACTATGCGCAATACATGGAAGCCATAGTTGCTTATCATAAGTTTTACGGAGAAAAGTGATATGTTCGGAAAACTGATTATTGAATGCCGCATAAGGGTCGTCACCGGACTTCATATAGGCGGTTCGGATTCATTCTCATTCAT
>ERZ779861.2992-NODE-2992-length-15014-cov-7.460726_pt1 | contig 15014 bp, 8 predicted proteins | sample MGYA00511558_ERZ779861 | MGnify/ENA primary metagenome ERZ779861 (study PRJEB29588, sample SAMEA2163432) | human gut metagenome | biome: human gut; feature: human-associated habitat; material: faeces | place: Denmark | collected 2008/2010 ... | reverse complement strand
CCTGCAGATTCGCATATTTCTCCGGCTCCCGCTGCGCCCGGCGCAGGGTCTCCGCATCGAAGATGTTGAACTGGACCGACTGCCCGCCTCTGGCGAAAAAGGTACGGACAAGGTCCACGATCAGTTCCGCGCCGTCCGGCCCCGACACCGCACTCGGATGCAACGTGATGTCGAGCACCGACCCATCCGCAAAACCGGTATGGTCGAGTTTTGCGACCGAATTGATCAGCGCGGTCACCCCGCGCCGATCCAGCCCGGCCGAAGCGCCGGTATTCTTCGACAACTCCTCCCCTGCCCTGCTTCCGTCCGGCAGCGCACCGGTTTTCTTCCCGAAAAGGCGGTTGTTGTCGATCGACCAGAGCCCCATCTGGAAGGTGCCGTTTTTTCCGTTCGGCTCGTGGTTGATGAGTTCTGCGGCGAAATCCGTAACGCGGCGGGCGAGTCCGTCCGGCCCTTCAAGGTTGTTGCCCCACTTCGGCAGGCGCATCTTCGCATAAAGCCGCAGCTCCTCATGCCCGGTCCAGTCGGAACGCAAAACAGCGGCCAGTTCCGGCAGCGTGCAGCGTTTCTCCTCGAACACGAGCCGTTTCACGGCAAAGAGCGAGTCGGCAAGCGTGCCGATTCCGGCGCACATGATGCCGGACTGATTGTACTTCGTCCCGGCCTCGGAAACGTCGCGGCCGCTTGCGATGCAGTCCGCCATCGTTCCGGAGAGCAGCGGGGACGGGTTGACCCGGCTCCACATCGCGGTCCGCAGCCGTTCGATGTGCATCGCACGCTTCAGCAGCAGCTTCAACGCATCAAGATAGGCCGTAAAAAACGCATCGAAGTCCGTCAGTTCCCCCTCATGCACATCAAAAAGACGGATGCCGGTCGCCGGGTCGCCGCCACCGTGCAGCAGAAGCTCCAATACTTTCGCAAGGTTGAAAATGATCGTCATCGAACAGCACATCTCCCGGCCCATGATTGCAGGTTCGTAACAGCCGATCGCCACATAGTCGTACACATCCTCCGGCGTTTTGCCGCGCTTCAGAAAAAGCGGAAACAGAACGTCGTCATTCATAAAAACGGTCGCGGTAAGTCCTCCCTTCAGGCAGTCGGCGACCTGGCGCAGCATCGCACGCGCAGAGCCGGAGTGAACCCGCATCGTAAGCTTCGGGTCGACGACCCGCAGTTCGCGGTAAGTCTCGTAGGCGAGAACCGTCAGCTCGTTGACCGCGTCGGAGCCGTCCGGCAGAAGGCCGCCGAAACAAAAATTCTTCCCGGCCTGCAAGCCCTGCGTTTTCGCGTAAAACTTGATCCAGAAAAACTTCAGCAACTCCTTCGCCTCTTCGCGCGTCAATGCGCCGGAAGCGATATCGCGTCGGTAGAAGTCGATGTAGAGCCGGTCGAAGCAACCCATCGAACGGACCAGTTCCCCTTCGATCTCCTGTACCTCATGGTACAGATAAGCGAGCTGGAGCGCTTCGTGAAAACTCTGCGGCGGCCGTTCGGAAAGTGCGCGCAGCACCGGTGCGACGATCGCCGCGCCCCTCTTCTCCGCCAGCTCCGCGAGCCTGACAATATAACACCGCATCGCCTCGAAGACACGGGCGGCGGCACGATAAAATTCACATGCTTTCTCCTCTTTCGCCGCCCGTTCCGCCGCGAGCGCCCGGTCGCGCAACCCGCAGACGCCGAGCGACAGGATGCTCCGCCAATCCGGCGTGGTATGGCTCAGGTCGAGCCAGCAATCGAAGCAGCCGCCCTCCCACGCCTCGCGCCGTTCGGCATCCTCTACCGAGGGAAGTTCCGCGAGGGCCGCTTTCTGCAGCTTCTCCTGCAAAGCCCGGATGCCGCTGCCGGTTTCGATATGGTCCGCAAAGCGGTCATCCGGATCAACTCCGATGCGTCCGGCGGTCAATACGAGCTCGAGCAGAGCGGCGCGCGTACGGATCAGCGGTTCCCCGGAATGCGCGTCCCAATACGCCTCGATGCGGGCATTGAGCCCGGCCGCATCAAGCCCGGTCGAAGGATCGAAATCCGGATCGAGATACTGCCGCTCAAGACGGGCGCGAAGGAAGTCGAAAGATGGTTTCACTGGTTTCATTTTCCTGCCTCATTGTATTGAAAAATCTGTTTCCTGCCGTATAGTATACCAGATTTCAACTATTTGGAACAGACAGCGGCGTACAAAAAACATATCGTATCGTACACAAAATGCTTGAAGGAATCTCTGCCAATCTCTGCTGGTTCTCGCTGCTCGAACTTGATCCGGCGAGAAAGAAGGCATGGGTCAGCGCTCCGCTCATGGTCCTGATGCTGACCTGGCGGGGCAGCGGGCGGCTTGTCGTGCAGAGCGCGGGGGAATATCCGATCGATGAGGGGGAGAACAGCCTGTTCCTGATGACGCCGCAGATGAAACGCCACGTGCTGTCGGACGCGGAAAATCCCCTGGCGGTGCTCGCGCTCGGCATCACGGTGGAGTTTGCGGACGGCACCGACTTCTTCGACCGCTGCCGCCCCGCAACGGTACCGGTCCGCGGCGAGAGCCGGACCGTGCTGTCGAATATGCTGCGGAAGCTTTACGCGAAACAACCGGCCGGAAACCGCCGGACGGAAATTGAAATGCAGTGCGGGACGTTCCAAATCTGCGCGGAGGCGATGAAGCTCTGCCCGCCACGACCGGCGGAAGAACTGCCGCGCCGTACCGAACGATGCCGAAAGGCGGTTGAATTTCTGTCGGGCCGCTTCAGCGAAGAGCCGAACCTTGAGGAGCTGGCCGAACGCTGCGGCATGTCGCGTACACTGTTCTTCCGGACCTTCCGTGAAGAGACGGGGATGACGCCGGGAGAGTTCCGCCTGCGGCGGCGAATCCGGGAAGCTCAGAAACTGCTGCTCCAGGGCAAACTTACCGTCTCGGAAATCGCTGCGACACTGGGGTGGGAGAGTCCATTCCACTTTTCACGCATTTTCAAGCGTGAAACCGGCTTTTCTCCGGGAGATTTCCGCAAGCGGCGATGAAAAAACCGAAATTCCCGGACACATATGCCCGAGTAAAGCCTCTCCCCTCATAATTCCCTTGAAACGGCAGACAAGACATTGCCCACCTGTCTGCGCGTCAAAGCAGCGGAGCCGGCACCGTGCCGGTGCCGGTCCGGGGGCCGGGGGCGATGCGCCCCGGAAGGGGGGCGCGCCTTCCCTTTTCGAAGCCATGGTGCGCCAGTGGGACGAGCGTCCTGTTCCGCGCCAAAAAAAGACCCGCCTTAACGTGTGCGAAACGTCAAGGCGGGTAAAAAAATTCCCGGCACCGTGCTACTCTCCCATAGTCAAATTTACAGTACCATCGCCGCTGGAGCCCTTAACTGCCGTGTTCGGGAAGGGAACGTGTGTTTCTGCTCCGCTATAAGCACCGGAAAAAAATCCAATCATAGAAAATGTCTCTACGGAGATACTGCATGTGAGGTAACAACTCTCCATTGAGAGAGACCTTTTTCCGCCGGCTCCTTACCATATGGTATGGAGCCCTCGGAAAAAAGGTGGTTAAGCCTCACGGCCGATTAGTAACGGTAAACTGAACGCATTACTGCGCTTACATCTCCGTCCTATCAAGGTCGTAGTCTTCGACCGGCCTTCAGTCCCTTGCGGGAAGGGATATCTCGTCTTTGGGTGGGCTTGGCGCTTAGATGCTTTCAGCGCTTATCCGTTCCCGACATAGCTACCCGGCAATGCAGCTGACGCCACAACCGGAACACCAGAGGTCAGTCATTCCCGGTCCTCTCGTACTAAGGAATGATCCCATCAAATATCCTGCGCCTGCGGAGGATAAGGACCGAACTGTCTCACGACGTTCTGAACCCAACTCGCGTACCACTTTAATCGGCGAACAGCCGAACCCTTGGGACCTTCTACAGCCCCAGGATGTGATGAGTCGACATCGAGGTGCCAAACAGCGCCGTCGCTATGGACGCTTGGGCGCTATCAGCCTGTTATCCCCAGAGTACCTTTTATCCGTTGAGCAACGACGATTCCACATTCCATCGCTGGATCACTAGGCCCTGCTTTCGCAACTGCTCGACCTGTCGGTCTTACAGTAAAGCACACTTCTACCCTTACGCTCTGCACACGATTGCCAACCGTGCTGAGTGTACCTTCGGGCTCCTCCGTTACAATTTAGGAGGAAACCGCCCCAGTCAAACTGACCCTCTGACACGGTCCGGGGCCCGGATTCACGGGACACCGTTAGATATCTAATTACACCAGGGTGGTATTTCACCTGTGGCTCCACCGGTACTGGCGTAGCGGTTTCACTGCCTCCCACCTATGCTACACAAGAGCAATCAAATACCAATATCAGATTACAGTAAAGGTTCATGGGGTCTTTCCGTCCTTCCGCAGGTATCCGGCATTTTCACCGGAATTACAACTTCGCCGAGATCCACGTTGAGACAGTGCTGGCATCGTTACACGATTCGTGCAGGTCGGAACTTACCCGACAAGGAATTTCGCTACCTTAGGACCGTTATAGTTACGGCCGACATTCACCAGGGCTTCAGATCGAAGCTTCGCTTGCGCTAACCTCTCCCATTGACCTTTTGGCATTGGTCACGTGTCACTCCATATACATCCTCTTGCGAGTTAGCATAGAGCTGTGTTTTTGTTAAACAGTCGCACCAGCCTCTTTGTTGCAACCGCTCCGGGCTCCGGGAGCAAGTCCCTTCACCTGAAGCGGCACCCCTTATCCCTAAGTTACGGGGTCAATTTGCCGAGTTCCTTAACGTTGGTTTCTCTCGCGCACCTTAGGCTACTCGCCTCACCTACCTGTGTCGGTTTCGGTACGGACACCCTGTTTTCAACGTTTAGAAGCTTTTCTCGTCAGCGTCGTCACAGTGAATTCGCCGAACTTGCGTTCGGCTACCTTACGACTCTCGGGTTGAAAGCACGACGGATTTGCCTATCGTGCGCCCTACGGCCTTCGACCAACATATTCAGCAGTTGGCTCACCTGACTTACTGCGTCCCTCCATCACTCCAACAAGGTGGTACAGGAATATTAACCTGTCCTCCATCGACTACGCCTTTCGGCCTCGCCTTAGGTTCCGACTAACCCCGGGCGGACGAACCTTCCCCGGGAAACCTTAGGTTTTCGGTGACCGGAATTCTCATCCGGTTTTTCGCTACTCATGCCTGCATGGTCACTTGTATGCAGTCCACCTCAGATCCCTCTTCGGCTTCGACCCGCATACAACGCTCTTCTACCACCGTGAATAAATTCACGATCCGCGGCTTCGGTTCTGGACTTCAGTCCCGATCATCTTCGGCGCGATATCACTCGACCAGTGAGCTATTACGCACTCTTTAAATGATGGCTGCCTCTAAGCCAACATCCTGGCTGTTTATGCAACATCACATCCTTCAAACCACTAAGTCCGGATTGGGGACCTTAGCCGGCGGTCTGGGCTGTCTCCCTCTCGACCATGAAGCTTATCCCCCATAGTCTGACTCCTGCGGTACGGTTCATGGTATTCGGAGTTTAATAGTTCTTGGTACCCCGGTAAGGGCCCGCGAACAATCAGTAGCTCTACCCCCACAAACTATTTACGCAAGGCTAGCCCTAAAGCTATTTCGAAGAGAACCAGCTATCACTGAGTTTGATTGGCCTTTCACCCCTATCCACAGCTCATCCAAACATTTTTCAACATGAACTGGTTCGGTCCTCCGCTGCATGTTACTGCAGGTTCAACCTGGCCATGGATAGATCACTCAGCTTCGGGTCTACTCCAACGAACTAGACGCGCTATTCACACTCGCTTTCGCTTCGGCTCCGCACTCGGCTTAACCTCGCTCGTTAGAGTAAGTCGCAGGCTCATTATGCAAAAGGCATGCCGTCGCTTTCGCTCCGACACTTTGTAGACACATGATTTCAGATACTTTTCACTCCCCTTCCGGGGTACTTTTTCACCTTTCCCTCGCGGTACTATGCGCTATCGGTCACGATCGAGTATTCAGGCTTGGAGGGTGGGCCCCCCGGATTCAGTCAGAGTTTCACGTGTTCCGACCTACTTGGGATCCTTCTGGGCTTACAGTCAATTTCGCATACAGGGGTATCACCTTCTATGCCGCTGCTTTCCAACAGCTTCCGCTATCGACTGGTCTTGCCGTATTGAAGTCCCGCAACCCCGCCCGGTAAACCGGACGGTTTAGCCTTCTCCGCGTTCGCTCGCCACTACTTGCGGAATCTCGGTTGATTTCTTCTCCTGCGGGTACTGAGATGTTTCACTTCCCCGCGTCTCGCTTCCCGCACCTATGGATTCAGTACGGGATAGTGGAACATTACTTCCACTGGGTTTCCCCATTCGGATATCTCCGGATCAAAACTCGTGTGCAGTTCCCCGAAGCTTTTCGCAGCTTACCACGTCCTTCATCGCCTGATCGTGCCAAGGCATCCTTCATGTGCCCTTAGTAGCTTAACCACCAAGAAAACATTTGCACCCGGAACGCTTCCGCATTCCGGATTAAGTCTACTCTTGTTTCTCTCAACAAAAAAGTTGTTTCTTTTTTTGCAGATTCTTTTTCAAGACACTTTCTTCGATTGTCAATCAACTCCGCGGTCTCCCGCGGCTTTACCACTGCTTCCGCAGCGTAAATCGTTTCTCATCAAGTCTGTCTGCCGAACCGGCGGCTTTGTGGGGGAAAGCTTTTCCCCCACACCCCCATTTCCACTCTGTGCCGGGCTTTCATTTCCCGTGGGTTGCGCCCTTTCCGTCCGCGGCGGCGGCTCTGCCGCCTTACTTGTCCGCCTTCGGCGGCCAACTCCTCACCACCCCTTGCGGGGTTGCGCCGGAGGGGCTTCGCTGCGCTGCGTTCACCTTCGTCACTTTCGTTCCTCGCTGCCCGCTTCGGCGACCGCCGAACCGTGCAGTCCGTTCACATCCGCTCCGCGGCGCATACCGCGCTTTTTTACCGGGCGACAAAGCAGAGCGAACCATCATAAATATATGGTGGGCGTACTTGGATTTGAACCAAGGACCTCGTCCTTATCAGGGACGCGCTCTAACCAACTGAGCTATACGCCCATTTTAGACTATCGATCCTTCTCAACAGCAGAAAGTTTAATGGTGGAGTCGAAGGGACTCGAACCCTCAACATCCTGCTTGCAAAGCAGGTGCTCTAGCCATTGAGCCACGACCCCGTCGATACGTTGTCTGCCCGAGCGGCATTCAAACTTGATTGAGTTTTCAAAGAACACGCGGCAACATGCCGCTGCTTCTGATTAAACATTGAATAGTGCGATGCAACAAGTGGATGGCATTACTGACATCCGCATCCGGATTGCTCCGGAGTTTAGCCATATCCGAACTCCCCCAAAAAGTTGCCTTCCTTCGCCCACGGGGCTCGGAACTTCTGCTTCGCAGAAGCTTCGGGTACTTTTCGGGGACCCCGCTCTACGGCATTCCGTGCGGCTTGCGCCGTACTCATGCCTTCGAGTAAGGTCTTCGAGTTTTCGGATTACTCCTTAGAAAGGAGGTGACCCAGCCGCAGGTTCCCCTACGGCTACCTTGTTACGACTTCATCCCAGTCATCGACCACACCTTAGGCGGCTTCTTCCTTTGCAGGTTAGATCACCGATTTCGGGTGCAGTCAACTCCCATGATGTGACGGGCGGTGTGTACAAGGCCCGGGAACGTATTCAAGGCGTCGTAGCTGATACGCCTTTACTAGCGATTCCAACTTCATGCAGTCGAGTTGCAGACTGCAATCTGAACTAAGAGAGGTTTTGTGGATTTGCTCCGCCTCGCGACATTGCATCCCATTGTACCCCCCATTGTAGCACGTGTGCAGCCCTGGTCGTAAGGGCCATACTGACTTGACGTCATCCGCGCCTTCCTCCTGCTTAACACAGGCAGTCTCACTAGAGTCCCCAACATTACTTGATGGCAACTAGTGACACGGGTTGCGCTCGTTGCCGGACTTAACCGAACACCTCACGGCACGAGCTGACGACAGCCATGCAGCACCTGTATATCAGCCCCGAAGGGAAACCTGCTTTCACAGGCGGTCCGATATATTTCAAGACCAGGTAAGGTTCTTCGCGTTGCCTCGAATTAAGCCACATGCTCCACCGCTTGTGCGGGCCCCCGTCAATTCCTTTGAGTTTTAGCCTTGCGGCCGTAGTCCCCAGGCGGTCAACTTATCGCGTTAGCTTCGATACGGAGAGGACTAAATCCCCCCACATCAAGTTGACAACGTTTACGGCATGGACTACCAGGGTATCTAATCCTGTTTGCTCCCCATGCTTTCGTCTTTCAGAGTCAGTTTCCGTCCAGCAAGCTGCCTTCGCTATTGGTGTTCTACCAGATATCTACGCATTCCACCGCTACACCTGGTATTCCGCTTACCTCTCCGGTACTCTAGTCCGTCAGTCTACAAGGCAGTTCCGAAGTTGAGCTTCGGGATTTCACCTCGTATTTAACGAACCTCCTACAGACCCTTTACGCCCAATAAATCCGAACAACGCTCGCCACCTACGTATTACCGCGGCTGCTGGCACGTAGTTAGCCGTGGCTTCCTTCCCCGCTACCGTCAAATTTCGTCACGGGAGACAGTGCTTTACGACCCGAAGGCCTTCATCACACACGCGGCATTGCTGGGTCACGCTTTCGCGCATTGCCCAAGATTCTCGACTGCAGCCTCCCGTAGGAGTCTGGGCAGTGTCTCAGTCCCAGTGTGGCTGACCATCCTCTCAGACCAGCTACCCATCGTCGGCTTGGTGGGCCGTTACCTCACCAACTACCTAATGGGACGCGAGCTCATCCCCTAGCGATAAATCTTTAGCCTCCATCCCATGCAGGATTGAAGCCACATTCGGTATTAGCAGTCGTTTCCAACTGTTATTCCCAACTAGGGGGCAGATTACTCACGCGTTCCTCACCCTTCCGCTACTCTCCACCGAAGTGGTTCGTTCAACTTGCATGCCTAATCCATGCCGCCAGCGTTCGTTCTGAGCCAGGATCAAACTCTCCGTAAAATAAATGTATTTTATCAGAGATTCTGATAATGACTTGTGATTTTTCTGTAGAAATCTACATGTAATCTCAAAAATAATTACGAGTTACATCGCACTATTCAATTTTCAATCAGCTCGCCCCGAGTGGGACGCGACAGAGTTTTAATATAACTCTTTTCTGAAACTTGTCAAGCCGCGTTTCGAAGATTTTTCAATCTTTCTCAAAACTCCGGCTCGCTCCGTTTTCCAGCAACCGCGTCCCTCATCAGGCGCAACAGGTATCTAAAATATACCCTTTTTCGATATTTTCAAGCTCAGATTCAACTATTTTTCAATAATTTTTCCAAAAACCAAACTAGAAACCTCAATCAGCCCCCCAGTTCAAGGGTAATAATCGAAGCGCAAACTCCACTCGCCGTTCAGGTTAATCCAAGAGCCCTCTTCCCTGCGAAATTGCATGCGGAGGTATTCCGGGCGCGGTGTCGCGGTCATTTTTCTGATTCCTTGTTTCCATAGATAATTTGCAGATTGCGAATCCAGTAACTTTGCTTGTTCACACGTGGATTGATACCAAGCCGAATCATTTTCACCGTCTCCGGACGCTCAACGAATTCATCAAAAGTGATGATTCGTTTTTCCCATTCGGCGGAAGGCATGGGAAAGCGGATCAAAACCGACTTGTCATGTTCGCTTTTCTGGTCCATGACCACCATGAAAACGGATTCTTTGGGCATGGACGGAGTGGTTTTGATCTCGAATTCAACTCCTTTTGCGCCGTGCAAGGATTCATTGCCCTTGAGAATGAATTCCGGATAAATCCAGCGGTCCACGAAAGCAGGAAATTCAACATCGAAACGGATCGCTTTTTCCTTCTTGTCATACTCGGACCTCATGGTGCCAGATGAATTGTTGCGCCAACGTTCCGGGTTGTATATTGCCTTGAGTTCGCGTTTGAAGCCTGCTGCTACACTCCGATTGAAAAGAAAAATCGGCACAGACAGACGAGTGATGGCCTTGCCATTGAATGTACCGCCGAATTCCATTTTCCCGTTGAATTTCTCTGCCGGAATTTCTGGGGTGAAGTCAATCGGCAGTTGGAGTTCGCCCATGGGCGGAATAGTGATTTCCGACGGCAAACCTGAAGCACGTCCGCCTGAAACTGTTATCGTTCCTTTTTTTTCCACGTCAGACAAATTACAGACGAACAAGGTCAGTTTTCCACTTTCGTTTTTCAAGTCAGCGGAACTTCTGTTGCTGTTCACCGTGAAGTCTTCCGATAAATCGCAGCGCAGTACAACCGTACGGTCGGCTTGCGTTTCCCTTTTTGCGGAAACTCCCGGGAAGACTGCTGGAATATCCGCTTTCAATCCGGCAAGACCGTGGACATAACGCGGATAACGGTCGATTGCGAGCGGGAGCTGTCCGTTTCGCGCCACCGCCTGATCCGGTGTACCGAAAAGATTGCGAACCGTGTAGTTACCGTCCGGTTGATTCAAATGAACCTCCTTTTCACCAACTTTGGACCGCGAAACATCGACATCTTCATTGTTCTCGGTATCTACGTCCGACAACGTCCAGATCACAATGCTTTGCGATCCGTCCGGCTGCCGGTAAAGGTATGCCTTCACATCGTCACCGAGTTGCAGTTCGCCTAGGATTCGTGCCTTACCGAGTTCCGCCACCATGTTGGCAAAAGCGAAATAGCCGGCTGCCGCGGTATAATCTTTGCGGAGCAATCCCCAATCTTTCGCCCCTTCATTATAAGGGGAGAGTACAAAAAAGAAATTACGTTCCACTCCAAGATTTTGAAATATGACCTGCGATTTCGGAATAAATTCGGCTACTACGATCTCCTGGGTGTGGGAATAACGTTTCAGCTTGGGATAATAACTCTGTTCCGTGGCCATGCCGGGTGCATTCGTTCCGGTTTCCGTTAACCAGATCGGCATATCAGGCACGCGGTTCCGCTCCAGAAATTTCCGCAGGCCGACTATAATTGTCGGATAATTTCGAATCGGATCGTACGTGTGAAAATTGAAGGTATCGAAGTAAAACGCCGCGTCGTTATCCATTACGGTTTGGGTATAATTACGCAAGGGGTATTTACAGAAAGACCCATTAAGTATTCTAGCCTTCGGGTTGCCTTTCTGGAAACCGAGGCTAGCGGCTTTCAGGCAGGCTGCGTAGTCCCAAGCACTTTCAACAGTAAAACCGGCGTCTTCTTCATTCCAGAATTCCCAAGCTTCAGTACATCCTTTGGCTGCTTTGGCAACTTTTTCGGCAAACCGATAGGTACCTCTCAAGTCGTCGGGAAGATCTTTGGAATTCCGGCGCGCCCATTTAGGAGCGTCATGATAGGTATTGGCAATTTTGATGCCAGTTTCGCCTAACAACCAGCCATTGGGAATATATTGACAGTTTCGAAATTCATTTAGAGTCGGTTGCATGTCGCGCCAGGTAAGCCGGTCCCGCACCCAAGCTACTCCCGAACGTCGCGCTGCTTCGGAAATCAACTTGAAACCATTTTTCGGAAAGCGAACATTATGGGGCCGTCCGACGCCGCACCAACTTTGGGCACTGTCCAAAGCAAAATACATATCGGAATTTGCCGGGCGTTTCGGTATCTTGGCGACAACGCCAAATGATGCGTAATTGGTAAAACTTTTATCGCCGGCCAGGAAAATCTGGTAATAACCGCGTGGCAGTTCAGATAACGTTAGGCCCTCAACCGGCCAGCCGCCTTCGGCAACCTTGCTGCCGTTCCAATCGCGGATGGTGTATCGTACATTGTTGCCTGCTTCCGGTTTAAGAGTGAACCGGAGCAGTTCGCCTTCTTGGAAGATACCGGCTGGAGAAGCAGCTATGACTACTCCTCCGGCATCGATTGTTGCCCATAACGGTAAGCCGGCCAAAAGAAATAACAGGACAATAAGAGATTTCATCTGCAATTCCTCAAGGATTCCAATTAAAAGGTGCGGCTTCTTCGCGGGTTCCTTCTTCGAGCCGGACCCCCCTGAATTGGTTTCCATCCACAATTCCCATCGATTTACGCAGCGACCAGGCACGCTCGTGGCGGGGGACGCTTCGGCTGTCGATTACGGTATTTCCCCGGATCTGGACATCGGTACAGAAAATCGCTTCAAGAATGTTTCCGGTAGAGGCTTTGCCGTTGGCATTGCAATTGAGCAGGATGTTACCGGTGATGTGGAGTGTGTCGACGAAATGCCCAAGGATTCCACCAGCACCGGAATCACAAACAATATTGTTGGCAATCAGAATTGCAGCCAGCCGCCGTGTTGCACTCGGCATAAGCATATCCCGGCCTTGCGACTGGGCACAGATAGCGGCACGCGCGGTACACGTATCGACTCCGTTCCGGTAATCGTTTTTCATGATTCGGGTCGTTTTACAGGCATTGGTAATGATATTATCAGCAATGATGACGTTCCGGACATTCGCATCGGCAATTACCGTACTGTAATGGTCGGAGTTGAAAACACAGATTCCGGCATTGACCGTATCATCAATGATGTTATCGGTAATCGTAATCTGTTCGCTGCCGATGGAGGCGATGCCCTGATAAGCGTTACGAATTACATTGCCTCGGGCTATGAAACGTCCGGACTGCTTGTGCCCTGCCTTTTTGACGAAATTCTTGCGGCTCGGATCGCCGTAGTCATGGAAAGAGAGCGCATCGTCTTTGATATGACTCAAGTGGTTGTCAAGGTAGCTGATATCGCTGCTGAAATGACTGTAGATTCCATCACGGAAACAGTTCATGATAATGTTTTCACGAAACACTACCCGGTGACAGTCCATTACACAGATTCCCATCTGGCCGGAGCCATTGATGGTAACGCCGCTGACGGAAATGTCAATGCTCCTGACGAAGAGAAGAACATGAGCGTTGACCGACTTAGCATAACCGCCCGGCATAGTTTTACAGCGGAAAACTCCTCCGGTAATCCGCAGTTGTGAACAGTCGGCAAAGCGGATGCCATAGAGTTCCGTATCTGCCCGGACAAATATCGCCTTGCGGAAATCGATCGTCTTATTGTGCTTCCTGATAATGTTAATCTGCTGTTTCAAAAGATAGGTCTTGTTTTCAAATTCGATATTTGCATCAGAATTAAGAGCTTTTTCAATTGATGCGGAGTCATCAGTCACACCATCGCCAATAGCTCCGAATTGCGAAACTGAAACCGCCCTTGCAGTCAATACGAAAAGCATTGCCAGAACTGCCGTAAAAGCTTGCTTGAATTGCATCATTTCGTTATATCCTTCAATTTACTTCTGATAGCCCCAGTATTTACGGAGATTGGGCAAATCATCGTTGTCAAGAAGAGCATACCGGATTGGGGTGGTATGTCCGTCCAGATAAACCGTATTGGCATAACCGCTGTGGATATAATGCGGCCTCCCCCAATTTCCGCCGTTACCACTGTCATTCATCATATAATGCCAACCGGTCGTTCGGGAGTCTTTTCCCGGATCGGTGGTGTAACGCCAACTATCGCCGAGGACCAGGACAGAGCCGGGATTTTTCAGACGCGAATATTTAACGTATTTCCGCAGATTGTTACCATCATTGATCGCTCCGGTAATCGCCTGTACGCTCAATACGATATAATTGAAACCATACGCGAAACGCCCGGATATTGAGGGACAAACAGCGGGAGGCAGATCTTTGATGGAATCAAATACATTGTTGCCGGAGTCCGGTTCACGGTTATTTCCAAGATAGGTACGCAATTTCGCGGGCCAGCAGCGGATATGACGGTATTTTTCGGTAGTATCGCTGCCCCAATCCGCCGGAGCGATTGCCGGGACTACATAATCGTTATAATCTTGAGTATACAAAGCAACGGCTACTCCGAGCTGTTTGAGGTTTCCGGTACAACTGACAGCACGGGCTTTTTCGCGGGCTTTGTTCAAAGCCGGCAACAACATAGCGGCAAGAATGGCTATAATAGCTATCACTATTAGCAACTCAATCAATGTAAAATAACAAGGTATACCATGATTCTGGTGATTTCCTGTTGTTGGCAGTTCCTTTTCCCTTGATTCCATCATCTTCTCCTTGTCGTTTTCCATGAACAGTTCAGGATAATATAAGCACTTTTTCTTTTCTATCTATTTTTATAAAGATTTGTTTCCCAAAGTTGATATTCCCGAAAAAAAAATTGATTTTTTTCGGCCTCTCCGTTTTGTTGCAACGCTTTGTGTCCGGTTTTGGGGTTGCCCGTTGTAGTGTCAGAGAAATTGAACCAGCTACAGATGGTCTGGTTTGCATCGTAGATAGGAAGCATGATATCGCAGAATATTTTGATCGCAATAATATAGCATATCGCAAGGGAGGAGATATTACTATTCGGGGGCAAAAATATCATGTGCTGTTGAAAACGAACGCTCCTAAAGTTGCGGTTCTTTCTTCTCCGTCAGAAAATGCTAAGCAAGCATTATGTAATGTGGGCTGGAATGTCTTCGATATCAATGCGCTAACCGATGAGATTGACTATCAATCTTTTCTATCCCTGTATGAGGCTATTTAATGAAACACCCCAAATCATATGATTCCACCCCAGAAACTCGAAAACGCATGTCCAAGGTCAAACTGAAGGGCGGAAAAGCAGAAACATTGTTGGCAAAAGCGCTTTGGCACCAGGGCTATCGTTATCGTAAAAATGATAAGAAGCTGCCCGGTTCTCCCGACATTGCAATCCTCAAGCATCGTATCGAGTTTTGGCACGGGAAAGACTGGGAAGCCCGAAAGATGCGGCTTAAACGGAATCGCGAGTATTGGATTGAAAAAATCGAAGAAAACTTGGCTCGCGACCTCCGGGACGACCAACTGTTGATGCAAGCTGGGTGGATCCCCGTCCACTTTTGGGAAAAAGAAGTCATCAAAGACTTATCGACATGTGTTGCTACGATTGAGGAAGTCATCCTTGCGCAGCTGATAGATAGCGCAGATGCGCAAGGACCCATTGACTATGAAGAGTGATGCCAGCGACTTACATAGGAGTTAC
>ERZ779861.2978-NODE-2978-length-15072-cov-5.411400_pt1 | contig 15072 bp, 10 predicted proteins | sample MGYA00511558_ERZ779861 | MGnify/ENA primary metagenome ERZ779861 (study PRJEB29588, sample SAMEA2163432) | human gut metagenome | biome: human gut; feature: human-associated habitat; material: faeces | place: Denmark | collected 2008/2010 ... | reverse complement strand
CTGGCCGCCGCGGCGGCCGTAGCCCTGCGGAATGCCGAAGAATTCGAAGAAGGGGTCGTAGGCGCCTCCGCCGTAACCCGACGAGACGTCGACCTGCTGGATCGCTTCGATGTTCACGACCGCCTTGACCGCATTCTCGGCCGCATAGGTCAGATCGGGATATTTATCGGCTTCGTAGGCCGTAAAGTGCGAACCGAGGGCGGGCGTACGTTCGACCTCGCGTTCGATATATTCGATTTTGTCGGTGTGCGAGCGGTCTACCGCCCACACCGTTACGCCGCTCGTGACGGCCGAAACTGCAATCGTTCCTAAAAATAAAAGAGTCTTTTTCATCGCTTCTGAAAATTACGTTAAACTTTTAGGCGAATTCTATCATGGGCAAATTCCTTCGTTTCCAAATTCTGACATACTAACGTGCCTTGCCGTGAAATATTTTATCGCCGGTTGAAAAAACGCGCATGGGATATGCAGGACCGGCCTCTGTCGGGAGGGGCGGGATTGTCCGCGTCCGTGCGGGATGTTTCGGAAAAGTCGCCGCTTAGTGTGGCGATGCGGCCGACGCCGTGGTGCGGGAACGGTTTCCGGCGTCTGCTTTCGGGGGGGGCGTCACTCCCCCGGTGCGTGCGTGTACCCCTCCTCGTCGTAGACGGGACGGTCGTCTTCGCCGATTTCGCCGATTCCGTCGGGGATGCGGTCGTTCGCAGCGATTTCGGAGTCCCACAGATTTTGGTCGACCAGTGTCTCGTCGCGTTCGTTGTCGGCATAGCCGTTGTTGTCCGTGGAGAAAACGGTGCGGTCGGTCGGCAGCTTGATTTTTCTCATGTCGTTGCTTGTTTAAGGTTCGTCGTTTCGCCGCAAGAATGGTACCATGCACCCTGTTTTCATGCTACTCCGCAAGGTTTGTCGGAATCATTCGTACGAAATGGAAAACGGGACGACGGCTTTGCGGCCGTCGTCCCGTTTTTACGCCTTCTGCGACGCAGGGTCAAAGTCCGAACTCCTTGCGGATCAGTTCTACGGCGTCGAGTTTCTCCCAGCCGAAATACTCGATCTCCCGTTCGACTTCGTGTCCGTCGCGCCAAAGCTTTTCGGTGCGGGTATACGGACGATTGCCGAAGTGGCCGTAGGAGGCCGTCGCCTCGAAGATCGGGTTCGTCAGGCCGAACCGTTTGGCGATCGCCGCCGGACGCAGGTCGAACAACCGCTCGATGCGGCGTGCGATCTCGCCGTCGGTCATGCCGTCGATCGCTGCGGGACGCTTCGACCGGTAGGTGTCGACATAGACCGACAACGGCCGGGCGATGCCGATCGCGTACGAAAGTTCGACGAGTACCTCGTCGGCTATGCCCGCAGCCACCATGTTTTTGGCGATGTGGCGGGCGGCGTAGGCCGCCGAACGGTCCACCTTCGAGGAGTCCTTGCCCGAGAAGGCACCGCCGCCGTGGGCACCGCGGCCGCCGTAGGTGTCGACGATGATCTTCCGTCCCGTGAGGCCCGTGTCGCCATGGGGGCCGCCGATGACGAATTTGCCCGTAGGGTTCACATGCAGGATGTAGTCGTCGCCGATGAGCGACGCCAGTTTGTCGCCGGCGCGTTCGAGACGTGCCTTGACGCGCGGAATGAGAATCGTGCGCACGTCCTCGCGGATACGCTCCTGCATCCGCCGCTCGGCCTCCTTTTCGTCGATGCCGTTGCCGGCGGCGATGAAGTCGTCGTGCTGTGTCGAGACGACGATCGTATGTACGCGCAGGGGACGGCCCGTCGCTTCGTCGTATTCTATCGTCACCTGCGATTTCGAGTCGGGGCGCAGATAGGTCATCGTTTCGCCTTCGCGGCGAATGACGGCCAGCTCCTTGAGGATGACGTGCGAGAGGATGAGCGTCGCGGGCATGTACTCGCGCGTCTCGTTGCAGGCGTAACCGAACATGATGCCCTGGTCGCCCGCGCCCTGCTCCTCTTCGGCGGCGCGTACGACGCCCTGGTTGATGTCGGGCGACTGTTCGTGGATGGCCGAGAGCACGCCGCACGAATTGCCGTCGAACTGGTATTCGCTGCGGGTGTAGCCGATGCGGTTGATGACCCGGCGCGCCACGCCCTGTACGTCGACGTAGGCTTCCGAGCGCACTTCGCCCGCCACGACGACGAGTCCCGTCGTGCAGAGCGTTTCGCAGGCGACCTTGGCGCTTGCGTCGTGACGCAGGAATTCGTCCAGGATGGCGTCCGAAATCTGATCCGAGATTTTGTCGGGGTGTCCTTCCGACACCGATTCCGACGTGAATAGATAACCCATTTTCAATACAATTTAACGTGTGAGTCCGGCAAGATTTGTCAATTGTCGAGGGCCTCGACGCGGGACTTGCCGGACTCACTCCGTGGCCTGTCACATGCAGGCCGGTCCTTCGATCGGACAACCCTTTCGAGTCTTCCGTTGTGGGCGGAAGATCGTTCGCTGAGTTAAACGTATCGAAACGGGAAAAATTGGCTGTTGGGAATAAAAAACGAAGCTGTTTTAGCGATTTTTTATTGTGGTTTGCAATCAGTCAAATCTTTCCACATTCCATCGCCGCGCTCCCTTGCGGAATTGCGACGCGCAAAGATAGGAAAAGTCGAGCGCAAAAGCAAATTTATTCGCATTTTGCGTAAGGGTGTCCCTGCTTCGTGTACCCCCCCCCTTCCCATGCGGCGGACTGCGATCCGCTGCGGCTCGTGCTGTGTCTGCCGCCGGCGGCGAACCGCGCGGAGGTGCGTGACGGATTCAGGCCGAAAGTTTTTTCACCGCTTCGCCGCCCGAAGAGTTGGAATTCTCGTGCGGAGTTCCTATTTTTGCAAGATAGAGGGTGCGGGGCGTTTCTGCATCCGAAGTACGAAAAGGAGGAATCGATATGGCATATATAAAAGAGGTACGGGGGCATACGCCTCGTGTGGGCGAAGGGACGTTCGTGGCCGAAACGGCCGTGCTGATCGGCGACGTGACCGTCGGCCGCGACAGTTCGATCTGGTTCAACACCGTCCTGCGCGGCGACGTCAATTCGATCACTGTCGGCGACCGGACCAATATCCAGGACGGGACGGTGATCCATACGCTCTACGACGGCGCGCCCCACCCTTCGCAGACGCATATCGGCAACGACGTGTCGATCGGTCACAACGCCACGATCCACGGTGCGATCATCGAGGACAACTGCCTGATCGGCATGGGGGCCACGGTGCTCGACAACGCCGTCGTGGCGTCGGGCTGCATCGTGGCCGCAGGCGCGCTGGTGTTGTCGGGCGCGAAACTCGAACCCAATTCGGTCTATGCCGGCGTCCCGGCCCGCAAGGTCAAGGAGATTACGCCCGAACAACGCGAAGAGATCATCCTGCGCATCGCCCACGACTACCGTATGTACGCCTCGTGGTACGAGGAGGGCAAATAGCTGTCCGATAGCGAATGTCCCGACCGTCGAAATACAGCGGAATCGTCGTCAACCTGTTGATCGCCGTGGCCATTTCACTGGTGGTCAATTTCTCCTACGTGCTGTTGCTCGTGGTCGAAAAGAGCGACGACCGGCATCCGCCTTTCAGCCGGGAGTTGCGGACGGATCGGGAGATTGTCCGCGTCGAAGGCGACGTGTGGATTTCGCCCGACGGGCACGGCTATCTGCTTTACGTTTCGCCGGAGAGGCTTTCGGACGGCGATGCCGCCGCTACGGGGCTGGCGGAGGTCGCACCGGCGCGCGACAGCGTCTATATCCCCCGCAATTCGGCGCGCTTCCTGCGGTTGCGGTCGGGCGACCATCTGTTGGCCGACGCGCTCGAATCGCACCGTTCGGGCGGACGGCTCGTGCTGGGACAAGTGCTGGAACGCAACGGCGAGCCGTTCGATTACGGAGTGATCTTCGAACGTCCGCAGGAGGGGGTGATCTTCGCGTTGCAGCTCTTCTATTTCTTCGTGCTGGCTTTCCTGCTGCTTTCGCTCCTGCGGCTGGGCGACCGCGTGCGGCCGATGTCGGGATTTCTCAAACGCGGTCTGTTGTGTGCGGGGCTTGCCGTCGGGCTCTATTTCATCGCCCCTGTCGTGCGTTGGCGGACGCACGAGCTGACGATATTGGCGCTCAGCGGCAGCTGGCTCGACTATAACCTGATCATGAAGTGTTCGTTCACGCTGGTCGTCGTACTCCTGTACGGGCAGATCAGCCGGTTGCTTCGTCAGCGGCAGGCGATGGAGGTCGAGAACGAACAACTCAAAAGCGAGAACCTCACGACGCGCTACAACATGCTGGTGAGCCAGATCAACCCCCACTTCTTCTTCAATTCGCTCAATTCGCTGGCGATGCTCGTGCGCGAGGGCGACGAACAGAAGGCACTCACCTACATCGACCAGCTCTCCTTCTCGTTTCGCTATATCATCCGCAACGGCCAGAACATGCTGACGACGCTCGCGGAGGAGTTGCGTTTTGCCGAAGCCTACGAATACCTGTTCAAGATACGCTATGCCGACAAGCTCTTTTTCGATGTCGATGTCGCCCCGAAATACTTGGATTACCGCCTGCCCGTGCTGACGTTGCAGGAGCTGCTGTCGAATGCCGTCAAGCACAACGCCATAACCAAACGCCGTCCGCTGCGTGTTTCGATCCGCGTCGAAAACGGCCAGCTGGTCGTGTCGAATCCCCTCTTGCCGAAGCTCGACGCCGAACCTTGTACGGGAATCGGCCTGCACAACCTCGACAGCCGTTGGCAGCTCATCACGGGCCACGGCATCCGCATCGACCGCAGCGGGGAGATCTTCTCGGTCTGCATGTCGCTTCTGAAACCCCGCACGAAATGAAAGCCGTAATCATCGAGGACGAAACCGCCGCTGCGGTCAACTTGCAGTCGATCCTGCACCGTGTGGCGCCGGCCGTGGAGATCACGGCGGTGCTCGAAGGGGTCGAGGAGAGCGTCGAGTGGTTCGGGACGCATCCGCAGCCCGATCTTGTGCTTATGGATATTCATCTGGCCGACGGCGAGGCGTTTCGGATTTTCGAACGGGTTTCGCTCACGGCTCCCGTCATTTTCACGACCGCCTACGACCGTTATGCGCTCGAAGCCTTCAAGGTCGACAGCATCGACTACCTGCTCAAACCGATCAAGGAGGAGGAGGTGCGCCGTGCGCTGGAGAAGTTGCGGCGGCTTTCGGGATTGGAACGCAGCCGTTACAGCGAGCGGGTCGAACGGCTGGCGGAGCGTGCCAACGAGCGGCAGCAGGTTTTCCTGGTGCGCGTGCGCGACAAGTTCATTCCTCTGCAACGCGAGCGGATCGCCTATTGTTACACGAGCGACGAGCGGGTGACGGCCTGTACGCTCGACGGTGAGAAGTATCCGCTCGACAAGCCGCTCGAAACATTGCAGACGTTGTTGCCGGCGAGCGATTTCTTCCGTGCCAACCGCCAGTTCATCGTCGCACGGCAGGCCGTCGCCGAGATCGCGGTCTGGTTCGGCAGCCGGCTGGCGTTGCGTCTGAGCGTCGAAACACCCGAACGGATCGTCATCTCCAAGGCCCGGGTTCCCGAATTCAAGCGTTGGCTTACGTCGGTTCACCCTGCCGATTAGTCGGTTCACCCGCCGATTTTGCCCGTTGACCCCGCTTCCGGCACCGGAAAGCCGTTCGGGGCGTTATCTTTGTTTCGTATAAATCCGACGATGAGATCGATTGCCGACATAGCGTTTCGGGGACTGATGCCGTCTCTTGCGGCCGGAGGGGCCTCCTGTCCGATGGACGGAAGGAGATGCTGCTGCGGCGGAGTTGCGGCCGGACGGGCTCGTCGGAAGGAAACGATTCGGATGAAGCGCAGGGCCGCCGACGTACGTCGTAGAAGGTTGGAAAAAGTGGCTGTCGCCGAGAGGTCGGCTATGAAGCGTGTGTTAAACGACGTACACCGTCAACAATGGGAGAAGCAGCGGTCGGCGGACCCTGTGCATCATCTTCGCCGCGGCGTGCGGCGCAACGGACGGGGCGCATCCGGCGTCCTACCGTCGTTCGATAAACCACTTCACATTTTAATAGGGCTTCAGAATTGATTTGGTGAAAGGGGTGTCAAGTCTCTTGACACCCTGTTTTTTGGAAGGCCGGTCCGTGTGTTTCGGACGCCGGAGCGGACAAATATAGACGGGGTATTCGCGGCGGTTTGCCGGATTTTGGCTATCTTCGCGAAGATTTGCCGATCGGTGATCGGAACGATCCCGGGAGAAAGATAAAAGAGAAGATGAGACGAACGATTTTACTGTTTGTGACATTGTTCACCGCGATGGAAATTTATGCCCAGTCGGGCAGCGTGACGGCGACCGTGATCGACGCCTCGACGCGCGAGGGCGTGCCGGGTGCCGTTGTGGAGTTTGCGCCGGCGGATCCTGCGGCGCAGAAACGTTACTTCACGACTGGGTACAAGGGGCGCGTCGAGGCGACGGTTCCCTACGGTACCTACAAGGTTTCCGTTTCGTTTCTGGGCTACGAAACGCTTGAAAAGGAGCTGAAACTGTCGGCCGCCAAAAAGTCGCTCGGCACGCTCGAGCTGGCGCCTTCGTCGACCGAGATCGAGGCCGTGGTCAAGGAGGTGAAGTCGATGCGTACGTCGCAGAAGGGCGATACGGTGAGCTACAATGCCGGAGCCTTCAAGGTGACGGCCGACGCCGATGTCGAAGGGCTGCTCAAGAAGATGCCCGGCATCACCATTACCGACGGCGAGGTCGAGGCACAGGGCGAGACTGTGAAAAAGGTCTTCGTCGACGGCAAGGAGTTCTTCGGCGAGGACGTAACTTCGGCGATCAAGTCGCTGCCCGCACAGGCGGTCGACAAGGTCGAGGTCTACGACAAGTTGAGCGATGCGGCCGAATTTTCGGGTATGGACGACGGCGAGGGGTACAAGGCGATCAATATCGTCACGAAGCCCAACATGCGTCAGGGCCAGTTCGGCAAGCTCTATGCCGGTTACGGCTACCAGCCCGAAACCGAAGGAACGACGTCGAACCACAAGTACAACGTGGGCGGCAACGTCAATCTGTTCCACGGGTCGAGCCGCGTGTCGGTGATCGGGTTGTTCAACAACGTCAACCAGCAGAATTTTTCGTTCGAGGACATTCTGGGCGTGTCGGGAGGTTCGGGCGGCCGCGGCGGCGTGGGGGCGCTGATGGTGCGGCCTCAGAGCGGCGTGGCGTCGGTCAACTCGTTCGGCGTCAACTACTCCGACAGTTGGGGAAAGACCGGCCGGCAGGACAAGGTGACGTTGCAGGCCAGTTATTTCTTCAACCGTACGACGACCAAGAACTACTCGACGATAGACAAGTGGTACGAAACTCCGTCGCCGATCGATACGCTGCATACGGACGGCTATTCGAACAATACGAACGGCAACCACCGCCTCAATGCCCGTCTCGAATGGCGTATTTCGGAGAACCAGTCACTCATGTCGCGCACGGGACTCAGTTTCCAGAGCTACGATCCTTACAGCACGACTTATGGCCACCAGTGGGGAGAGAGCGGTCTGCGCGTGGTGGACAATTTCAGCGACGGCGACCGCACGGGAGTCAATCTGAACCAGTACCTCTCCTATCGCACGAAGCTGGGCAAGGACGGCCGTACGCTGACGCTCGACGGCAGCGTGCGCTATCGGAACAACAGAGGAGATACGGACAGCTATTCGAACCAGGCGCGGGGTATCGATCCCGATCTGATCGTCGTTCCTACGGATACCCTGCTGCTGCGTTACCAGCGTGCGCATTCGCCGTCGTTCAGCTACAACCTGCGCGGCGACGTGACCTATACCGAACCGGTTTCGCAGTATGCGCAGCTGAGCCTGCAATACCGTGTGGCCTATAACTATCAGGAGAGCGACAAGAAGGTCTACGTGACGCCGGACGACCGGTTCGAAACGGCTGGCGTCGAACCCGATCCGAGCCTGTCGCAATCGTCCAACACAGGCTATCTGACGCATCGTATCGGGCCGGGTTTCCGTATCGTGAAGGGCAAGAACCGTTTCGTGGCCAATGTCTCCTACCAGCGCGCCCAGCTGACGGGCGAGGTGCTCTCGGCGACGAAGGTCATGGGGGCGGGCGACGATGCGAAGACGTCGCACGGATTCAACAACCTGACCTATTTCCTGATGGGACAGCTCAACATCAACAAGGAGAATTCGATCCGGCTGTTCATCAACTCCTCGACCGACAACCCCGGTATCGGCGAGTTGCAGAACGTCTACGACATCTCCAACGCGCAGAGCATCTCGAAAGGTAATCCCCATCTGCGCCCCTCCTACTCGAACAACGTGCGGTTCCATTACGTGAACTCCAACGTCGAGAAGGGACGTACGTTCATGTGGATGTTCTCGATGCAGAATACGTCGAACTACATCACGTCGAGCATGGCCTACGACGTGGAGGTGGAGGTTCCGACCGGCGAAGTCGACGGCGGCGGCGATCCCGTGACCGAAACCTACAATCCGCACACCTATTCCACCTATACCAACATGGACGGCTATTGGAACCTGCGCACGCATCTGAGCTACGGATTGCCCGTCTCGTTCCTGAAAAGCAACCTCAATGTGATGGCGGGCGTCAACTACACGCTTACGCCGACGCTGGTGGCGCGCAAGGCGACCGACGGAAGCGTCTATCTGAACAACGGCGAAATCGTCGGCGGCGAGCGCAACGACGCCAGCCGTTTGAGCTACGATTTCCGCGCCGTGCTGGGCAGCAACATCTCCGAGAACGTCGATTTCACCCTTTCGTGGCACGGTGCCTACAACATCGCGAAAAACTCGCTGGTCGTCAACGATTCCGATAACAAGAACCGCTATTTCAACCATGTGGCGACCGCGGCGATGAAGTTCGTCTTCCTGAAAAGCTTCACCTTCACGGGGAATGTTTCCTACCAGCAGAATATCGGCTTCACGAACGATTACGACAACTCCTACGTGCTGTGCAACGTCTATCTGGGCAAGAAGGTCTTCCGCAACCGTCGGGGCGAGGTGATGTTCGGCGTCAACGACCTGTTCGACCAGAATACGGCCTTCTCGCGCACGACCGGTTCGGGATATACCCAGAATTCGATCAACAGCGTGATCGGACGCTACTATACCGTGCAGTTCGTCTACAACCTACGCAATTTCGGCAAGCGCGGTTCCAAGGACATCAAGGATTACGACGGCATGGGGGCGCTGGGCGGAAACCGCAGGGGTGTCGGCCGTCCGCCTATGGGGCCTCCTCCGGGCGGCAGAGGCCCGATGTTTTGATTCGGAACGTCGGTTGAAAAGTCCGCTCCCGAACACGGAAACCCCTGCTGCGGTTCGCGGCAGGGGTTCGTCGATTTTTCGGCGAGGTTTTATTGCCCGCCTTCGTCCTGCTTCTGGCGTGTCAGGATCACGTGGATGCCGATGCAGGCCAACCCTCCGTAGACGAAGACCTGCGCCCACAGAATCCTCAGTTCGGGCATCACGTCCCGCAGCGAAGCGCCCATCGTCCGGATCCGGATGAAGGCGTTGACGCCGCTGCTGCTCGGGAAGACCTGCCCCAGCGTGTAGAGCCATTCGGGGATGGCTTCGCGCGGGAACGAAGCGCCGCTGAGCAGCAGGATGGGAATCGATGTCCAGAAAAGCAGCAGCAGCGACTGTTCGCGGTAGCGGAACAGCGTCGAAATGGCGATTCCCAGCATGATGCAGGCCAGCAGATAGGGCACGAGCAATCCGACGACGGCCTCCGTCGAGCCGTTGGAGGGATAGTGGAACAGTTTGTAATGCACCGTCATGATGTAGAGCAGCGTGACGGCGTAGATCGAGATGTAGACCAACGCCTTTCCCAGCACGATCGGAAGCGTGTACATGCGCTTGCAGTTGGCGGGGATCAGTTTCCGGTAGAGTCCGAATTCGCGCCATGTGCCGCCGATCATGCCGATGCCGATCAGGAGCGTCTGCTGGATGATGACGATGATGATCGCGGGCATGATGAACGATCCGTAGCCCAGATAGGGAATGAAAAGGTTGTGCGACTGGTAGATGACCGGCTGCGTCGCGGCCGTCGCCTGCGGGATGTCGGCGCCTTTGGCGATGAGCCGCTGGAACTGTACCATGGCCCCCGTCTGTCCGATGCCCGTCACGAGCTCCTGGAACACCTGCCGGTACATGAGGAAGTAACTGGCGTCGACATAGAGCGATACGGCGGCCGACGAACCGCCCAGCAGTTGCTTCTCGTAATCTTGCGGAATGTAGACCACGCCGTAGATCTTGCGGGCGAAGAAGAGCTCTTCGGCCTCCTCCATGCCGCTCGGTTCGTAGGCCACGTAGGTATTGGGGCCGGCATCGAAGGTGCGGATCAGTTCGCGGCTCGACGGGGTCTGGCTCTCGTCGATCACGCCGATCGGGACGTTGCGCAGCACTTCGGGAGCATAGGCCGATGCGTAGAGCGTCGAGTAGATGAAGATGGCCAGCACCATGACCAGCAGTACGCCGCCGTCGGTGAAGACCGCCTTGTATTCGTTGCGGATGACCGAAGCCAGTTCGGTTCGGTAGGCTTGCAGTATCTCTTTGATTCGTCCCATCGTTACATCCTCCCCCAGTATTTTTCATCGGAACAGATCTTGCGCAGGCGCGGCAGGCAGAGCATCGGCAGTACGATGAAGAGTGCGATATACCCCATGTCCCACAGCGAATCGACGACTGGTGCGCCGCGAAGCGCCTGATCGATGAAGATGTCGGTATAGAACGTAAAGGGGAAGATCTTGCTGAACGCCTGCACCCACGGGTACATCGCCATCATCGGAAAGGTAAGTCCCGAAAAGGTGAAGGCCAGCACCGAATAGCCGCCGCCGATCGAGAGCGACAGGCGCAGGTTGCTCAGCAGCGTGACGATCAGTACGCCGATGGCCATGTAGGCCAGCACGAACAGCATGCAGCCGAAGAGCAGGGCCGTGAGGCTGCCGTTGAGCGGTACCCCTACGATTTTGAACAGGATCAGGAACATCGTCAGCGTCATGAGCAGCATCATCGTCACGAGCGGCAGCATCTTTCCGACAAGCGCTGCAAAGACCGACCCGCCCGCCGTGTCGAGCCACTCGCGCGCCGTGCCCGCTTTGAGTTCGGTGCCGATGGCGAAGATCGTGACGAGCATGGCGAAGATCATCAGCATCATGGGCATGAAGCTCGGCGAGAGGTAATAGCTGTAATTGATGTAGGGATTGAACAGTACGTGCTTGACGAAACGCACGGGCATGATCTGCGCCATCGCCTGTTTCTCGGTCAACCCCTGCTTCATGAGCAGTTGCAGCTGCACGCCTGCCTGAAAGGTCGTGACGGCCGTTTGCAGGTCTTTCGACAGCAGTCCGTTGACGGTGATGTTCGTGCCGCTCACCGAACATTCGATATGGGTCTGGCTGTTGCTGAGGATGTTCTTCTCGAAAAACGCCGGAATGTGGACGATGGCCGAGATACGTCCTTCGCGCATGAGCCGCTGGGCCTCCTCCATGCTCTGCACCTCGTAGGAGACCATCGCCGTCGGCGTGTCGTCGATCATCTGCGTCACCTTGCGCGACAGCGTCGTGTGGTCTTCGTCGAGTACGGCGATCGGGATGTTGCGCGCCACGCCCTGCTCGAAGATGACGGCGAAGAAGGCGAACGACACGACGGGAAGCACCACCATCAGCACCCAGTACATGGGCTGACGGACGATGCGCCGCAGTTCGCGCCGCACGACCTGATCGGTTTCTTTGAAGTAGTTGCGCATGGCTCCGATCGGCTACTCGATTGCGTCCCAGTCGACCAGAACGCTCATGCCGGGGCGCATCCCCTCTTCGGCGCCGAGCGGCTTGGCCTTGACGGCGAAGGTACGGATGTCGAATCCGCCCTGCGTGCGCGTCGCGGCCCATGTGGCGAAATCGGCCTGCGGAGCGATGTAGGTGATGTGGAAGTCGACATCGCGGTCGAGTGCGGGCACATAGCCGCGCAGGCGCTTGCCCATTCGGATCTTTGGCATCAGCGTCTCCTTGATGTTGAACGTCACCCACATGTCGCTCATGTCGAGGATGGCGACCACGGGATAACCGCTGCCCACCAGCTCGCCCTGCTCGGCGATGATCGTCGAGATTTCGCCCGTAACGGGCGAATAGACCATCGCGTCGCTCAGGTAGCTCTCCACCTCCGATACGACGCCTGCGGCCTGCCGCACCTGTGCCGCGGCGGCGGCTTTCTCCTCCTTCGAGGCGCCGTCGACCGCCAGGTCGTACTGCGCCTTGGCGGCCGAGGCGGTCGCGGTCATGGCGTTGTACTGCGCCTGCGCCTCGTCGAATTTCTGCGCCGGCACGACCCCTTGTTCGTAGAGCGCTTTCACGCGGTCGAAGGTCTTTTGGGCCAGTTCGCGTCCGGCCTGCGCCTGCTGCCACATGTTGAGCGCCGCTTCGATCTGCTGCACGCGGGCGCCGGAGAGCACTTTCTGGTCGATTGCCGACGCTGCGCTCCGCACCGCTTCGGCCTGTTGCAGTTTGGCGTCCAGTTCGGGCGTGGAGAGCGTGTATAACAGTTCGCCACGCTCGACGCGCTGCCCCTCCTCGACCTTCATGTCGACGATGCGGCCGGCGATTTTCGACGAAGCCTTGTAGGTCGTACATTCCGTCGTGCCTTGAAGGAGGATCGGCGTCCTGGCCTTCAAATAACGGCTCACCAATAGGACTGCCGCGATGATGACGACGACGGCGACGAGGACTGCGATGATGTTTTTCTTCTTCATATCTCTATATCTCTTTCGTTTTTACTATTTCTCGAATGTGATGCGGCGGGCGTCCTGCCGGCGCATGTAGGCGGTGAATTCGTCGCTGATGCCGGCGGCTTCGAGCAGTTTCGCCAACGATACGTCGTAGCGATAGGCGGCTTCGATGCGCTCGGTCTTTACCTTGGCCAGATTCAGTTCGGCGTCGATCAGGTCGGTCGACGAACTCATCCCTTCCAGAAACGCCGCGTTCTTGGTTTTGAGATACTCCTCGGCGAAGGCGAGCGAAGCCTCGATCGAGGCCATCTGCGTGCGGTAGTTCTCCATCTGGTTGTAGAGCTTCTCGACGAGCACCGAAATGTCGTTTCCGGCTTTGTCCTGCAACGCTTCGACACGCCGTACGGTCTGTTTGGCCGCCGAATATTTGTATTCGCGGTTCAGGCCGTCGAAGAGCTTGAAGTTCACGCCGACGCCGACCGCCCAGCGCGGCAGCACCTTGGATACCTGATAGTCGTAAAACGACATGCCGCCCATGGCCACCACCTGCGGCAGGAACGACGAACGCTGCGCGCGTACCCCTTCGTAGGCCAGCCGGCGTTTCTGGTCGACCTGATCGAGCAGCGGGTTGCGTTCGGCGGCCAGTGTCCGGAAATGGTCGAGCGGTTCGATGCGTTCGAGTATGAACATCGCCGTGACGGGCTGGTAGTCGTCTGTCTGGCCTATGGTGCTGTTCAGCGCGGCGGCGATCGTCTCGACCTGCGACTGCGCGTTTTGCAGGTCGCGTTCGGCCTCCGACATCTTGAATTCGACGTAGAGTTTTTCGCTGCGAGAGATCATGCCCTGCGCTTCGAGAGCTGCGGCGTCTTCGAGGTGCTTGCGCACGCCGTCCACCACCTGCTGCCGTACGACGACGACCTGTCGTGCGAGCGCCAGCCCGTAGTAGCGTTCGACGAGTTCCGATACCAGCGCGTTGCGCTGCTGGATTCCCTGCGATCGGGCCGTCTGTTCGTTGATCCGCGCCGCACGGTTGGCGGCGTTGATCTTGCCGCCCATCCACAGCGGAACCGTCACGTCGCCGCCGACGAATCCCAGACTGCGGTCTTGCAGCGGCAGTGCCCAGCTGGCCGCCATCGCTCCGCTCAACATTTGCGAAATGGAGGGGATGTAGTCCGACGGGATCATGCCGCTCTGAAGGATCTGTCCCGCGAGATTCTGCACCGGCGCCTTCATATTGTTGAGATCGATTTCGATGTCCTTACCCAGATAGGCGTAACTGCCCGTGATGCCGATCTGCGGCATACGCAGACCGATGGCAGCGCGGCGCTCCTGTTGTGCGGCGCGGCGGTTGAACTCGGCGGCCCGAATGGCCGGATTGTCCGAAAGCGTCATTTCGAGTGCCTCTTCCAGCGACAGCGTCCGCCCCTGTTCCTGTGCGGGAAGCTGCATGACGGCCGTCAGGGCGAGCATAACCAGCGTGACTTTTTTCATATCTTTTATACTTATGATGTTGCGAAGATAGAGATTATCCGCTTCAAATGTGTTTTTGTAAGGACAAAAAGGACATTTTTAGTCCGTTTAGTCCACTTTTTCTCTATTCGTGGAGACCGAGGTGGCCGTTGATCGCGCGTACTTCGCCTGCCAACTGCGGATAGACGCGCACCTCGACGTCGCCCTTGCGCAGCCGCACCGCTCCTTCGCAGCATACGAAGCACGACGGTTCGTATAGAGCAAAAACCGTGCGCGAGAAGCCGTGGCGCAGAATCAGTTCCGAACAACTCTCCGGTTCGCTGCTGCGCGTCGAGCACGGCTCCATCGAGGAGTAGATACTCGCGCCGTGCAGATCGGCTCCGGCGGCCGTCGCTTTGAGGATCGCCTCCTGTTCGGCGTGGTGCGTGGGAGATGTTTCATGGGTATACCCCGTGAAACGGTCGCCCGAACGGGTCACGATGACCGCCCCCACGCGGTAGGAGGTGGCGCAGGGCGTACAGCGGCGGCTCAGGGCGATGGCCTGCCGCAGGTAATGCAGATCCTCCTCCGTGCGGTCGGGATGCAGCGTGTAGGTCGTCACCTCCATTCCTTCCAGCCGTCGGCGCTGCTGCGGGAAGCGTGCCGGATCGAAAGGCGGTTCGAAACGGGGGGCGTGCGGGTCGCCGACGCGGACGGCGGGATTGACGGCCATGCGGAGCGTGTCGACGAGCCCCTCCGCAAAAAAAAGGCCGAGTGTGCGCGGGCCTCCCTCGACGAGCAGCCGTTCGAAGCCCCGCTTTTCCAGTTCGGTGAGGATCCTCGCCGCCGAAAGGTCGGGGATACGGACGATTTCGGCCGCTGTTTCGAGCGGCGATGCGGCAGCGTTGTCGGTGAAGACGA
>ERZ779861.2960-NODE-2960-length-15123-cov-4.916645_pt1 | contig 15123 bp, 8 predicted proteins | sample MGYA00511558_ERZ779861 | MGnify/ENA primary metagenome ERZ779861 (study PRJEB29588, sample SAMEA2163432) | human gut metagenome | biome: human gut; feature: human-associated habitat; material: faeces | place: Denmark | collected 2008/2010 ... | reverse complement strand
ATTGACGGCACGACACAAGCTTTGATATTATTGCTTTCTGCTTGCGATATGCCAACCATTTTTATGTTGCAAACTTTTTTGCCGTTAAGACGGAGGGATTGCTTTACACCCACCAACCTCTCCATAGCAATGATGACATTCTGTTTCGGATAAATAAAGAAACGGCAGGTCATATTATTAACCCGGTGGCTTCTGAATTGTTTTGCTATGATTCCGATAATCACGGTAAAGCACTTATTGACGGATACCACTGGAAACTGACTTTTATGCAAAACGAAAGAATCATTGATATAATTGAGGGAACAAACGGAGAGGATAACCGGAGATATAATCAAATAAAGTCGGTAATAGAATTTGCGGAACGGTTTATTCCATATGACTTAGGTTCAGTTTATATGTGTATAAATTAAAAGCACTTTAGACTTCATAATATATCAACAAAGTTCGGTAAGCATCCGGCAATCACTCTCACTATAGTTGAATTCTTCTCAACAAACGAGCTATAGACAAATCTGCTGAAATCGAATATTATTATAGCAGGAGCTCCAAATGAACAGTACGGAGGAAAACACTATGCTAAATCTAGGGCTTAAACTTGGCGAAAACCTAAAGAAATTCCGATTACAGCGTGAGCTTACACAGGAACAGCTTGCTGATGTTCTAAGTGTGTCGGCACAGGCAGTGAGCCGCTGGGAGAACGGAACGACTTATCCCGATATAACGCTATTGCCGACTATTGCGAGCTACTTTGAAATTACTCTTGACGAGCTTATGGGAATGGAGAGTTGGAGGAGCGAGGAACAGCTAAAAGAATTGCTCGGACAGCTTGAAGAGAATGGCTCAAAGGGCTTGATCTATGAGAATATTCTGCTACTGCGTGATGCGGCAAAAACCTATCCTACAAATTATGAGCTTCAATTCAGGCTTGTCAATCAACTGGCATTCTGTGAATACAAAGACGGTCGGGGATTGTCCGAAGAAGAAAAAATCAGCTTCAATCGTGAGGCTGCCGAAATAGGAAATCGTATTTTATCGCATTGCACAGACGGTGCGATTATTAACCAAACAACTCAGCAGCTTTGCTATATCTATTCAAGTCTCGGAGAAAAGGAAAAGGCGATTGAATACGCTAAGAAGCTTCCCAATATAGGATGTACCGATACAGTAGTTCTCGGGGATTTATATGAGGGAGAACAGCAGAAAACACATCTGAAACGTGCAATAAAGTGGTATACAAGTATATTTTGGTGTGCGTTAATAAATCTGGCTGACCTCGGATACAGGAATGAAACTATGTCCGATGCGGAAAGAATAGAAATAATGAAAAAGGCGCTTGCGATTCTTGAACTTGTATTTGATGACGGCGATTATCTTAATTACAGCGGTACAGTGTCAATTACGCATAGGTATATTGCTGATCTGGCTATGTCTGAGGGCGATTATGAGCTCGCGTTATCAAGTCTTGAAAAAGCGGCTCAATATGCTGTAATGTCAGATACGCTACCCGAAAATGCACGGCACACATCTCTGCTTGTAAATAATCTCGAATATGGTCCGTTCAATACTATCAAGAATTACGATTTCACGGACTGCAAGGAATTGTACGATAAAATGCAGGCGGACAGATATAACGCTATCCATGATGATAAGCGGTTTATTGCCGTTCTTGAGAAAATCGGCAGATATTGTTGACAGTCCGAACAAAGAAGTAAAATATAACGGGTATCGGTAAAATGCCGATACCCGTTTTCTATGCTTATTGCCTGTCAATCCTCACATCATACCGCCTGAGCCAGTATTCTATCTGTAAGAGATATGCGAAAATCTGCGGCGAGGTCATAAGCTGACCGTACCAGTTGCCATCAAACAGTGTCGGATCGTCGCACAGCCGTAACAGCTTTTCACGGCTGACAATCTCGGTAAGGCGGCAATCCTTGTCGGCAAGCACCGCCCTCATCCTGCGGATAACCTCGGCAAGATAGGTTGGATTGTGGGTCTTTGGATACGGAGATTTCTTGCGCCAAAGTACATCGTCGGGCAGTATGCCTTTCATCGCACGGCGGACAATGCCTTTTTCCCTGCCGCCTGCCGCCTTTATCTCCCACGGAATATTGAAAGCGTAACGGGCAATCCTGTGGTCACAGAACGGCACCCTGACCTCAAGCCCGTGAGCCATGCTCATTCTGTCCTTGCGGTCAAGCAGACATTGCATAAACCAATAGAAGTTCAGCATGAACATCTCACGCATACGTCTGTCCTTGCGGCTGTCGGTGTCGAGGTATTCGGTGTTCTTAAGCGTTTCGTTACAGCAGAAGTTGACATAATCATTCGGGTCGATGTCACCCAGTATCCCGTCGCAGAGCAGACCCGCACGGGATGCGGTCGAGCAAGCCCACGGAAATCCCGGTTTGTAGAGAATTTCCTCGTTGTGATACCACGGATAGCCGCCGAAGATTTCATCGGCGCACTCACCGCTGAGAGCAACGGTGAAGTTGCCCTTGATAGCCTTGCAGAACAGGTACAGAGAGCTGTCCACGTCTGCCATTCCGGGCAGGTCACGGGCATAGGTTGACAGCTCCAGAGCGTCGGTCAGAGCAGGTGTATCGACCTCGACATTGATGTGCTTAGAGCCGATGAACGCTGACATTTTCCGTATCCATGGTGCGTCCATATCGGGCTGGAATTTACTGCTGTGGAAGTTCTTTTCGTTGTCCTTGTAGTCGATTGAATAGGTGGTGAGCTGCCTGCCGCTTTGCTCAAACTCACGGGCGGCAACGGCGCTTATGATACTGCTGTCAAGACCGCCAGAAAGCATGGTGCAAAGCGGAACATCGCTGACAAGCTGACGCTTTATGGCATCGGTCAGAAGGTAGGCTATGTGCTGCTCGGTCTCCTCTACGGTTTCCTTATGTGGAAGGGCGTGGAGCGACCAGTAGGTGCGCTTTCTGAGGCCGCATCGGCAGTACATGGCGCACTCGGCGGGGCGAAGCTCCCTGATCCCTTTGAAGATGCCGCTTCCCGGCTTTCGGGCAGGACCTAAGAGCATTATCTGGGCGATGCCGTCACGGTCGATTACCGGCTCTATCATAGGATGGGCGAGGAGCGTTTTTATCTCGGACGCAAAGATAAGGCCGCCTGCGTATTCGTAGTAAAACAGCGGCTTCACGCCGATTCTGTCACGGGCTAGGAAGAGTTGTTTTTCCTTTTCCTGCCACACGGCAAAGGCGTATATTCCGTTGAGCTTGTCGAGGCACGCCTCGCCCCAGGTGATGTATGCCCAGAGCAGTACCTCCGTGTCGCCGGAGGAGGTGAACGCAATGCCCGTAGATTCAAGCTCAGAGCGGATTTCGGCGGTGTTGTAAAGCTCGCCGTTATAGACGATAGTGTAGCTGTCGAGGGCGGTTTTACGGGTCATCGGCTGGGCACTTCGGGCGGGGTCTATGACGCTAAGGCGGCGGTGGGCGAGTGCACAGTTATCATCGGTGTAGAAGCCGCCGCTGTCGGGACCTCTCGGAACCATTGTCTGAGCCATTCTACGCATTATTGCGGCGCTGTCGCACAGTCTGCGGCAATCTATCCAACCTGCTATTCCACACATTGAAAATCACCTCATTATGTAAATTTATGGTATATTATGGTTGATACAAGAGTAGTATATGCTTTGATAATAATTTCCGTGAATGGAAATATCAAGGTGATGATTCAATTACGATAAAAAACTGCATTTTTCCGCATTGTCAAGGGATTTTGGCAGAACAGACAGAATATGCGCAGGTTGATGAATTGTGATGAATTTGAGAATTGAGGGGAAGGTGGGGGAATGCAGTAGCATTTTATAATATAAATATCTAAATATAATGATATTAATATATTTGTTATTTTTAACACAGTTTGCTGTTTTGCGTGTTAATTTTGTCGAAAATATTGACATTTCGACAAATAGTGGTATCATTAAAATGAATAGTTATAAGCATTATACTTGATTTTGCAATATGACGAGGAGAGTGTATTATGAAACTTAAAAGATTTGCTGCAGGGCTTATTGCGGCGGTGATGGCATTCGCCGTTCTGGGTACGCCTTTGGGGGATATTTTGCCGTTTGTAAGGGAGAGCGTGGCGACGACGGCAGGGGCGGAGAGTTATGGGGATTATACTTATAGATTGCGCACAGATAGCGAACTAACTGGTACAATTGAAATAACAGGATATAGTGGTAATAAATCAGAATTGAAAATAATTGATAACATTAACGGTAATCCTGTAACACGTCTAGCAGATAATGCATTCAAAAATTGCAAAAATCTAACAAAGGTAGTTGTTCCAGATAGTGTTGTTAATATGGGCGACTATGTTTTTTATGGATGCGTTAATTTAGATGAAATAAACATTCCGGATGATATGAATTACATTGGGAAGTATAGTTTTGGTAATACTAAAATTTTAAATAACCAGTCAGAAACTTTAAAATATATTGGAAACTGGGTTATTGATTGCAAAAATGTCGAAGAGGTATCTATAAAAAATGGTACTAGAGGAATAGCAGGACGTGCCTTTGAATACTGTACAAAATTGAAAAATATAATCATACCTGAAGGCGTAGTTCGTATTTCAGTTGATGCATTTTACTATTGTAGCAATCTGACAAGTATAACACTACCAGATAGTTTGAAATATATTAGCTGGTATGCTTTTGGATGGTGTACTAATTTAGAAAGTATCACTATACCTTCTGGGGTCACGTGGGTAGGAGATGATGCATTTGCTTATTGCAGAAAGTTAAAAAGTATATCAATTCCTCAAGGTGTAAGTCAAATAAGTCACTGGATATTTTATGACTGTACAAATTTAGAAAGTATAACAATATACGATGGTATAGAATTTATTGGGATATACGCATTTTACGATTGCACAAAACTTAAAGAGATAGAAATTCCGAGTAGTGTAAAAAGCATTCAAAAATATGCTTTTGCATACTGTAGGAGTCTTCAAAATGTTGTATTGCCGAGAAGTGTTACCAGTTTAGGAGATAAGGCTTTTCTTAATTGCAGCTCTCTTGAAACCATCACTATACCTGATAGTGTAACCGAGATAAGCAGTAGTGCTTTTGACGGCTGTTCATCAAAACTTACTATAAAAGGTGCAAAAGGTTCTTTAGCAGAAAAATTTGCTAAGCAACAAGGTTTTAAGTTTGAAGAGGTCAAATTTATACACGGGCGTGCAGATGAAAAGCTGAATTCAGTTTATATAACATGGTCGGATGTTGAAATAAATGAGTTGCAATATCCGATTTATAATGAAGATGAATTTGCAAAACAACTCAAATATTGGGTTGAAGTAGATAAAAAGGAATATTTCGTTTCATTACAACCTTTTCTCGAAAAATACACTTACAAAGACATTCTAAGTCTTCATGTGAATATACCGGTTATGACAGAGAACGGTGAGGCTTATTCGGTCAAGGGCGAGTCCACAGTAGCTGATTTAATGGCATATATTTTATTTGCTGACTCTGTACAAGATTATATAGAACAAACTTTAAATGAAGTCAGAAATAGAATCTCAAACAGTAAGCCATATTATGCATTTTTTCTTGATAAAATCAAAAATTTTAACTCTCAGTATCTGTATTTTCAGCAGAGGCTTGAAGGCAAGGATGCTTTTAATGATACTTTGCAGTCGTTATTGCTGGCAAAAACTGCAATGTCAATTATAGACGGTCTAAAAGTGACATATAAAAGCGGCGAAACTAAATATATTACTTTTGGTAACAGCGGTCAGACTGCTGAGGATTTTATAAAGATATACAAAGAAGATATCGTTTCAACTGTACCGTTGAAGACATATAGCTATTTTACTGACTTGTATAAAGCCACGGTATCTGAATCTCCAAAATATTATGACGAATTGAAGTATTACATATTATCCGGCGGAGATACTTCGTACCTTAACTCATATTATAAAGATACATTGAAAGGCTATTCTTTACAGATTAAAAACGTAAAAGAACTTTTTAAAATAGCAAAGGATACCGGATCCTTGCCGAGCGAAACCGGTTCTTTAATAGGTCTTGGTTTAGATAATCTATCATATTGGGCAGATAAATATAATACAGAACATTCTTCAGAAATCAAATTAGCTAAAGAAGTTTGGAGTTGGTCAAATAAAGCGAAGGATATAATTGGAGCAGTTTCTAAGGGTTCTTTAGTAGGGGCATTCTCTTCTGCTTATGATATTACTCAATCGTACATTGATGAAGTGAAAAAGGTATACCAAAACGCTTCAAATACAGAAGCAGGTTGGTATGCGATAACATACTGCTATCTTCAAGATAATAACCCAAAGTTACTCGAAGCAATTATAGACAGTGAAACAGGAAATGCAGAAATAAGCATAGATAGATTAATCCGGTATGGATTTCCTGTACACAGTGACGATATAATTGAAAAAGATATTGCCAAGTATTATGAAAAGCATTCTTCATTAAATTATACTTTTACACCTGATGAAGAGTTCAGATTTTATTTATGGAATGCTTGTAATAATATAAATACAATTAAAAATATAGATTGCAATGAATACAGAGAAATGCTGTTTCAATATATTCTGGCAGAATTAAATCTTGAATCCGGCACAACAGGAGTACAGTATGTAGCTGATATAACTGCAAATGATTCCACTTTAGGATCAGTTAGCGGAACTGGCGTGTATTCTACCAAAGAAACGGTAACTCTATCTGCCGTACCTTATGAAAACGTTTCTTTCTCAGGCTGGAAAAACATTTTGACGGGTGAAATAGAAAGCAAAGAAAGAAACTATTCAATAAATCTAAATGATAATATTAAATATGAAGCACAATTCGCTCCGGCAGAGGTTGATGCCGCAGAGCAACCTATTATTTCACAACAACCCTTATCAAGAAATTATCGTCTTGGAGATACGCCGGTTAGTTTGACGATAACAGCAAGCAACAACGATAGCGGTTCATTGAGCGTAAAGTGGTATAAAAACAGTTCTGATAAAAATTATGGAGGAATATATGTAAGTGAAGGATTTAGTATTATTCCCAATCTATCAGAAGTTGGTACTTATTATTACTATGCGATAGTAACTAACACGTTATGCAGTAAAGTGGGGCTAAAAACTGTAACTACACAATCATCAAAATGTACAGATACAGCTAAAATAGTTATCTCTGAACCGGTTTTATCAGGAATAGAAATTGATAGTCTTCCGAATAAAACAGAATACGACAAATACGAATATTTTGATAATACCGGTATGACGGTAAAACTTGTTTATTCTAACGGAAATAAAGTAGTTTTCAACGACTATTGCATTTCCGGGTTTGATAATTCATTGGTCGGGGATAATGTAATAACGATATCGGCGTATGGTTATTCTGCAAAATTAACTTTACATATAAAAGAGCATATTCATAATTATAATTTATGGCAAACTACGGTTAAGCCCGCCTGCACTGAGGGCGGTGAAATGATACGTAGCTGCTCGGTATGCGGAGCGGAGGAAACTAAGACGATTGATGCACTCGGACATGATTATTCTGAACAGTGGACGGTCGATGAAGAAGCCGACTGCGTTAATGACGGCTCGAAGTCAAGGCATTGCTCAAGATGCGATGCAAAGACTGATGTTACTGTAATTGAGGCAAAGGGTCATACGGAGGTTGTCGACAAGGCGGTAGCGGCAACGTGTACTGCGGACGGATATACCGAGGGCAAGCATTGCTCGGTATGTGGAACAGTACTGGTTGCACAGAATGTCATAAAATCACCGGGTGAGCATACATTCGGCGAATGGCAAACCACGGTTAAGCCCACCTGCACTGAGGGCGGTGAAATGATACGCAACTGCTCGGTATGCGGGGCGGAGGAAACCAAGACGATTGATGCACTCGGACATGATTATTCTGATCAGTGGACAATCGATGAAGAGGCCGACTGCGTTAATGACGGCTCGAAGTCAAGGCATTGCTCAAGATGCGACGCAAAGACCGATGTTACTGTAATTGAGGCAAAGGGTCATACGGAGGTTGTCGACAAGGCGGTAGCGGCAACGTGTACTGCGGACGGATATACCGAGGGCAAGCACTGCTCGGTTTGTAATGCGGTTATCAAGGCACAGGAAAAAATAGCGGCTACTGGGCATAAATATGTTGAAACCGTGGTTGAACCAAGCTACAGCAACAGAGGGTATACATTGTACGAATGTTCGGTGTGCGGTTACAGCTATAAGGATAATTATGAGGAACAGCTTATAGTTCCTGCGGTTACGGGTTTTGCTTCCGGCTCGCAGACAAAATCATCGGCGGTACTCGGCTGGGATAAGGTTTCCGGTGCGGACGGATATGCGGTCGAACTGTACACGGGCGGAAAGTGGAACGAGGTATTCAGGACTTCTGACAGCAGTGTTACAAGCTGTACTGTAGGTTCTCTCAAGGCGGATTCAATCTATACGCTCAGGATAAGGGCATTCAAAGATACCGATGACGGCACTGTCTATAGCGACTACACAAGACTTGCGGTAAAGACTAAGCTTTCAGGTGTTACGGGGCTTAAGGCGCAGGGAGTTACGGCTACGGCGGTAAAGCTGGACTGGGCAAGAAATGCAGGTGCTACGGGCTACATAATCGAGCAGTACAAGGGCGGTAAGTGGACGCAACTTGTGGTTACGAAAAATAACATGACATTGACATTCACGGTCAAGGGGCTTGCGGAATGCACACCGTATTCATTCCGTGTAAAAGCGTATAAGAATGACGGCGGCAAGACAAATTACAGCGACTATGTGACTGTCAAAGCGTCAACGCTTTTAGGTACGGTAAAGAACGCCAAGGTCACATCGACCACGGGTACATGGATTACGCTCGGCTGGGACAGAAATACCGGTGCTGCGGGTTATGTCCTTGAACAGTATAAGGGCGGTAAGTGGACGGTAATCGCTACCACGAAGAATAATACCACGCTTAAGTTCACGGTAAAAGGGCTGAGAAACGATACCACATATTCATTCAGAATAAAAGCGTATAAAACGGTCGGAGATACAACAACTTACGGAAGTTATGTAAGAATAGTAGGAACAACTGATATGCCGAATGTTGCAAAGTTTACTGGTTCTGCGGTTTCTGCAAGTGAGGTAAAGCTCAGCTGGAGCAAGAATGACAAGGCTACAGGCTACGTTATCGAGCAGTACAAGGGTGGAAAGTGGACTGAAATCAAGGCTGTGGATAATGATGTTACCGAAATCACGATTGAGGGGCTTGCAAAGGGTACGGCATATACGTTCCGCATCAAATCTGTCAAAACGGTTGACGGTGCGGACAAGAGCAGTGAGTATGCAAGCGTTAAGGTTAAAACGGTTGAGTAAGTTTTAAATATCAAAGCCCACCGCTACGGGATTTTCTGTGGCGGTGGGCTTTGTATATGATAAAAAGTGCTTTATTATGCGGTTTGGGAGGGTCAGAACGGCGGCTTTTTATAATTTCAAAAATTTTTTCGAAAACCCCTTGATTTTTGTAAATTTATATGTTAGAATAAGCAACGGGTAAACGATTACACTAACGGCGAGAAAACGTTGCGGATTGTGATAAGTTATGATAAGCTGTGATAAATCAAGGCAGGCTGAAATGGGTCGTGAAAAGCTGTGATAAATCAAGGTAGGTTATGACGGGTTGCGATGAGCTGTGAAGGCTGTGACGGGTTGCAAAAAACATAGCAAGTTACAAATTATGCAATAACTGTTTGTGAGGCGTGCGGTGTGCAAAGCGCCGTGAGCGGAGGGTCGTTTAGCAAGAAGCAGCGGGGGAATACCCGTATGGAAAGTAAATTTTGGCGGAAGTGTGACCGCCGTTTTGAAAGGAAAGGTATAATCTATGAAGTATTCAGACGGTTTCTGGATGAACAAGTCGGGCTACGACGTAAACTATGCAACTCAGATCTATGAGGTAAAGGCTACAGACAACTCGATAACCGTATATGCCACTAACCAGTGGATCGGTAACAGAGGAATGACGCTTGGCGGTCCTGTTCTTGAGATCACCTTTACATCTACGCTTGCCGATTCAATCAAGGTTACGATCGAGCATTACAAGGGTGCTGTAAAGAAGGGTCCGGACTTCACGTTATATGAGGATGCAAACTTCAAGCCTGTTATAAACGAGAAGGACGAGTACTGGGAGCTTGTTTCGAACAAGACCTCGGTAAGAATCGGCAAGGCAGGCGGAGCATGGGATATAAAATACTTCTATGACGGAAAGCTGCTCACAAAGGAAGGCTGGAGAACAACTTCTTATATCGAAGAACAGCCCTGGCTCACAGACTACCGTATGGAAGGCACAAAGGCGGAGCGGTTCTACGCACACGCATCTACAGACGAGCCTGCAAGAATAAGAGAGATGCTCAACATCTCCGTAGGCGAGAACATCTACGGCTTCGGCGAGAAGTTCTCTACATTCGTAAAGAACGGTCAGACGGTAGAAGTATGGAACAACGACGGCGGTACCTGCTCTGAGCAGACATACAAGTCGATCCCCTTCTATGTATCATCAAGAAACTACGGTGTATTTGTAAATCACCCCGAGAACGTTACATTTGAAGTAGCAAGCGAAACGGTTTCAAAGGTTGCTTTCTCCGTTCAGGGCGAGAGAATGGAATACTTCGTAATGGGCGGTAAGACAATCGCAGACGTACTTGGCGTTTATACAACGCTGACAGGTAAGCCTGCACTTCCTCCTGCATATACATTCGGTCTGTGGCTGACAACATCATTCACTACAAACTATGATGAGGAAACAGTTTCGTTCTTCATAGACGAAATGGCAAGACGTGATATTCCTCTGGAGGTATTCCACTTCGACTGCTTCTGGATGAAGGAATTCAACTGGTGCGACTTCACCTGGGATAAGAGAATGTTCCCCGATCCTAAGGCTATGCTCGCACGTCTTAAGGAAAAGAAAATTGAAATCTGCGTATGGATAAACCCCTATATCGCTCAGCAGTCATCCTTATTTGACGAGGGCGTAAAGAACGGCTACTTCATCAAGAAGACGGACGGCGGTGTGTTCCAGTGCGATATGTGGCAGCCCGGTATGGCTATCGTTGACTTTACGAATCCTGAGGCTTGCAAGTGGTACAAGGCAAAGCTGAGAACACTGTGCGAGATGGGCGTTGACGCATTCAAGACGGACTTCGGTGAGAGAATACCCACAGCCGATGTTGTATACAGCGACGGCTCCGATCCTTACAGAATGCACAACTACTACACATATCTCTACAACAAGTGTGTATTTGAGGTGCTTGAGGAATTCTACGGCAAGGACAAGGCTTGTCTGTTCGCACGTTCTGCTACGGTCGGCGGTCAGCAGTTCCCTGTACACTGGGGCGGTGACTGCTTCAGCCAGTACGAATCAATGGCTGAAACGCTCCGTGGAGGACTTTCACTCTGCTTATCAGGCTTCGGCTACTTCAGCCACGATATTTCTGGCTTTGAGGCTACAGGCTCACCCGACTTATACAAGAGATGGTCTGCATTCGGCCTTATGTCTTCACACTCAAGACTTCACGGCAACAGCTCATACAGAGTACCGTGGAACTTTGACGAAGAAGCGTGCGACGTTCTGCGTCACTTCACAAAGCTCAAGGGTCGCCTGATGCCGTATCTGTTCGCTAACGCAGTAAAGGCTCACGAAAAGGGCGTTCCCATGATGAGAGCTATGGTTATGGAATACAGCGACGATCCTGCCTGCTTACCTCTTGACAGACAGTATATGTTCGGTGATAACCTGCTTATCGCTCCCGTATTCAACGAGGAGGGTACCGCTCAGTTCTATCTGCCTCGCGGCAAGTGGACCGATATTCAGACAGGAGAAGTTCTTGAGGGCGGTAACTGGTATGACAAGAAGTACGACTACTTCTCAATGGGTATGTATGCTAAGCCCAACAGCATAATCGCTTACGGTAACTTTGAGCGTAACTTCGCATATGACTATGTAGAGGGTGCTAAGCTCGTTATCTATCAGCTTGAGGACGGCAAGAACACTCAGTGCAAGATCTACGATAAGGACGCTAAGCTTGAGCTTACTGTTATGGCTGAGAGAAACGGCGATACGATCACTGTTACACATACAGCTACAGACAAGCACTTCACAGTTGAAAGTGCAGAGGGTCTTAACGTAGTTATAAGCAAGTAATTATAACGGAATATAAAGGAACGGTCGGCAGATGCCGGCCGTTTCAGTTTGCAGAAAAAGGGTCTGTGGCATAACCCGTTTTCTATAGATTGAAGCACAGCAACGTATAACTCTATGGTTGCTGTGCTTATTTTTATAACTCGATACATTGCGGAATATTATCCGCATTTTTCCGCTGTTCAATCCGGACAATTCAGAAATAATACAAAACCGTGTAAATCTGTTTTGCTGATGAAGCACCTATGCCGCAGTTTCCCTGAAAAATTCAGATTTATATATGTTTTGCAAGCTCTGCTGAAAGTTGCTTAAACAGCTTTTTGTTTTCGTCGGTCATCTGTCTGTAATTCATTATCAGTTCTCTTTCTTCGAAAGTGTAATCACGGTTGCCTTCCGTACCAAACAAGTAATCTACCGACACCCTAAGCTTATCAGCAATTTTTTTTACAAGTTCAAAATCCGGCTGACGTGTATTTCTGATATATCCGTTCAGTGTTGTCGGCGCTATATTCAACTGTCTTGCAAATTCTCTTTGTGAAATTTCCCTGTCATCAAGTATACTTTTAAGGCAATCTCCAAAATTCATATCATCACCTTCCCTTTCTAATAATACCCGATATTCATGTAGAAATTATACAACAGCAATTCAGATTATTTAGGAAAATTCACGAAACGCAAATATTTCTATTGACTTATACGCATTTTGAGTATATAATTTGATTATAAAAAAGAAAGCCGACATATCTTTAATAAGTTTGATTCACAGCCGGAATAATGTCAATTGAGCAGGTTTCTGCTTAAAATATAATTTAAAAAGGTGAAATTTATGAGCAACAAAGGAAAACTGATTTTATCGACAAAATCTTCGTTCGCTGTCCGCAAGGCAGTAATCGGAGTATGCGGACTGATTTTCATTATAATGGCAATCATTATGATGGTCAATTACAAAGGAATTAAATCCGCATTCGGTGGTGGAAGCACAGGTGAAATAATAACCATCGCTGCAATTCTGTTCTTCATACTGTATCCGCTGATAATGTTTGTGATGCTGTGTCTTAAAAGCAAATCGTACTGTGAGGTATACGAAAATTACATAGTCGGAAAAACATTGTCGCTTCAGGAATTTGAAATACCTATGAACGAAGTCATCAACGTGGCGGAAGAAAGAATGACTCTTGTTATATATTCTCAGTATACAAATTACAAGGTTATGGCAAATGTCAACCGTGCTGATGCACTGAAGGAAATACGCCAGAGAATCGGAAAATAAAAGACAGGCACAACAACATTGAATAATACGGAACGGTCGGGCAGATGCCGGCCGTTTTGCTTTTCTTGACAGGAAGAAACGATTAAATCTTTTGTCTGACGGCAAAATACGGCGTACTGCCGTGTCGGTTTACACCGACTTGATTTTATGGTATAATTATAGTAACAACTGAAACGGAGGTGGAATCATGACAGATACAGAAATCAGCAGATATATGGCACTGCTCTTAAGGCATAAGCCCGAAATAGCAGGACTTGTACTTGACAAACAGGGCTGGGCGGACGTTGATATGCTTCTGAAATGTATAAGCGAAAATATGGAGCCGGTGAGCTTTGAGCGGTTGTGCGAAATCGTGAAAAACGACAGCAAGCAGAGATATTCGTTGAGCGAGGATAAAAGCCGTATCAGAGCGAATCAGGGTCATTCGGTCAATGTTGACGTAGGGCTGAAGGCTGCTGTGCCGCCGGAATATCTTTATCACGGCACTGCGACTAGATTTGTTGAATCTATCGACAGAGGCGGGATTATACGCAAAACAAGGCTTTACGTTCATCTGTCAAGAGATACCGAAACCGCAACGCAGGTTGGCATGCGGCACGGCAAGCCGTTCATATACCGTGTAAGTAGCGGAGAGATGGCAAGGGACGGATATGTGTTTTATCTGTCTGAAAACGGCGTATGGTTGACGGAAAACGTGCCTGTGAAGTACCTTGAAAAAACGTGGCAGGATGACGCTTGACTTTTTTGAAAGACAGTGGTAAAATATTAAACGACTGAATAGGGGAGCTTTTTGCTGAGAGGAAGTTCGACTTCGACCCTTGACCTGATGCGGATAATGCCGCCGTAGGAATTTCACGATATTTCTATAGCTTGTATTATCCCCGACTGTATTCAGCCGGGGAATTTTTACGTTAAAGCAGGTATTCGGTTAAATTTATTTAACGGAGGTTTTTCAAATGAAAAACGAAAAGGTACTTACACTTGTTGAGGGAGCGGTGATGGTTGCGCTTGCGACCGTGCTTAGCTTTGTCAAGATCGTTCATCTGCCGTGGGGCGGATCGATCACTCTGCTGTCGATGCTGCCGATAATTGTCTTTAGCATCAAAAGAGGTGTGGCAAACGGTCTTGCGGCATCGTTTGTGTTTGCTCTGATACAGTTCATTCAGGGCTGTGCGGACGGGCTGTTCGGCTGGGGGCTTACTCCTGTTGCGCTTGTGGCGTGCATATTCATAGACTATATTTTTGCATTTACGGTGCTGGGGCTTGCGGGAATTTTCAGAAAATACGGAATGCCCGGAGTGATAGGCGGAAGCGTTATGGCTATGGGTCTGCGCCTTGTGTGCCATTATATAAGCGGGGTGCTGATATTCGGTTCATTCGGGGAGCTGTGGAACGGCTTTACCGTAAACGAGCCTTGCCTTTACAGCCTGCTTTATAACGGGGCGTATATGCTGCCGGAGATAGTGTTTACTGTTATCGGAGCGGTTGTATTGATGAGTGTTCCACAGACGAAAAGGTTGATTTTCAAAAACGTATAAGATGATGAAAAACCACCGTTGCGGGTATGCAACGGTGGTTTCAGCTTGTAGAAAAAGTCTTTTGTTTAATGTGCTTCTGTTATATCGTTCAGCTTTACTATGATAGCAGGCTA
>ERZ779861.2956-NODE-2956-length-15139-cov-35.351432_pt1 | contig 15139 bp, 9 predicted proteins | sample MGYA00511558_ERZ779861 | MGnify/ENA primary metagenome ERZ779861 (study PRJEB29588, sample SAMEA2163432) | human gut metagenome | biome: human gut; feature: human-associated habitat; material: faeces | place: Denmark | collected 2008/2010 ... | reverse complement strand
GCAGCCGCCGGAGCGGTGCTTAAGCCGTCAGGCGGGAATTGTGCGGTGTTGCCTTCACTTTTTCTCTGTCGTTACGCGGTCTGCATTCCTGTTTTTGCCCACAAACTGCCCTTGTTCACGCAAAGTTTACCGGAATTTCCAGCTATTTCATGCCTTGTTCATCCGCAGTTCATTTTTATTCTTCATGATAGAATCTATCGGGGGCCACTATTACCGCCCCCAACTGGAGGAATTGTTATGCACGAAACCCAACAGCCGCGCGACCCCAAAAAGACGACCGGCATTGTATATGCCGTGATCCTTGTGGTGTTGCTGCTGCTCAATTTCTGGGCCTTCCCCGCCATGATGAAAGGCCAGGTCAAACAGGTCGATTACGGCACCTTCCTGAACATGCTCGAAGGCGGCGAACTGAGCACCGTTGAAATTCAGGATCAGCAGATCTATTTTGTGGACAAAAACGATACCACCTACTGCACCAACTCCATTGCGCAGGACCTGCAGCTGGTCAACCGGTTGGAAAGCGCCGGCGTTTCCTTTGGCAAGGTGTACAACCAGACCACCTGGGTGGATACCCTGCTGGGCTGGGTCATCTCGCTGCTGCCCATGATCATCCTGATCGTCTGGTTCAACCGCATGATGCGCAAGCGGGTCGGTGAAATGACCGGCGGCGCCAACAGCATGATTTTTGGCGGCGGCAAATCCGGTGCCAAACAGTATGTCGTTGAGGATGGCAAGTCCATCAAATTTGCCGATGTTGCCGGTGAGGACGAAGCCAAAGAGAGCCTGCAGGAAATCGTTGACTTCCTGCATAACCCCAAGCGTTACGAGGATATCGGTGCCAAAATGCCCAAGGGCGTTCTGCTTGTCGGCCCCCCGGGCACCGGTAAAACCCTGCTGGCCCGCGCTGTTGCCGGCGAAGCCGGTGTTCCCTTCTTCTCCATTGCGGGTTCTGAATTTGTCGAGATGTTCGTCGGCATGGGCGCTTCCAAGGTGCGCGACCTCTTCAAACAGGCCAACGAAAAAGCCCCCTGCATTATCTTTATTGATGAGATCGATACCATCGGCAAAAAGCGTGACGGTGCTTCCGGTATGGGCGGCAACGATGAACGCGAGCAGACCCTGAACCAGCTGCTGACCGAAATGGACGGGTTTGACGCCGCCAAGGGTGTTATCATTCTGGCCGCCACCAACCGTCCTGAATCCCTTGACCCCGCTTTGACCCGCCCCGGCCGTTTTGACCGTCGTGTGCCCGTGGAGCTGCCCGACCTGAAAGGCCGCGAAAGCATCCTGCGCCTGCACGCTCAAAAGGTCAAAATCGGCCCCGACTGTGACTTTGCCGTGGTTGCCCGCATGACTCCCGGTGCTTCCGGTGCCGAGCTGGCCAATATCATCAACGAAGCCGCCCTGGGCGCTGTGCGCCACCACCGCATGGCCGTTACCCAGTACGACCTGCAGGAAGCCGTGGATACCATCCTGGCCGGTGCCCAGAAAAAGAATAAGATCCTGAGCGACAAAGAAAAGTGCATCGTGGCCTACCACGAAGTCGGCCATGCCATGGTTGCCGCCCTGCAGAGCCATTCCGCCCCCGTGCAGAAAATCACCATTGTGCCGCGCACTTCCGGCGCGCTGGGTTTCACCATGCAGGTAGAGGACGGCGACCACACCCTGATGACCAAGGAAGAGATCCTGGCCAAAATTGCCACCATGACCGGTGGCCGTGCCGCCGAAGAAGTGGTGTTCAACTCCATCACCACCGGCGCATCCAACGATATCGAGCAGGCCACCAAGATGGCCCGCGCCATGATTACCCGCTACGGCATGACCGACGACTTTGACATGGTTGCCCTGGAAACCGTGAACAACGCCTACCTGGGCGGCGATGCCAGCCTGGCCTGCAGTGAGCGCACAGCCGCCACCGTGGACGATAAGGTCGTGGAAGTCGTCAAGCAGCAGCATGAAAAAGCCAAACAGATGCTGATTGAAAACCGCGGCAAGCTGGACGAGATCGCCAAGTACCTGTACGAGAAAGAAACCATCACCGGCGAAGAGTTCATGCGCATCCTGACCGCTGTTCCCCAGCTGCCCACCGGTGCCGTGGAACAGTAAAGTCTCCGCTCTGCGCGTTTTCTTTGTAAAATAACATTGCCCCCGCCCTATGCAGTTCATTTACCGCACGGGCGGGGGCGTTTTGTTGTAATTCCGTAGGGGGCGCACACCATGCACCCATCCGTTTTGTATCATCACACTACAGCGCTTTCTCACAAAGCACACCATGTAATAGCGCCATTTTATGGCCAGCCGTTACCCATTTGTAGAGGCCGCTGCTCACCTCTTTCCGAAAAACGCAATAAAAATGCTGTCTTTCTCCACATCAGGGAAAGGCAGCATTCTTCTTTATCCGTTCAGATCTTCGCCGTTGCTGGCAATCACATTTTTATACCATCCAAAGGACTCTTTCCTGTACCGTGCCGCCGCCCTGTTCGAGTACCGGGAAAAGCACCCGTGATCCTGCCGGGCTTTATTTTGCCTGTGCGCCCTCTGGGAAGATGATCTTGTTCACAAAGAAGAAGATCACCATGGAAATGCCGCCATTGAGCACGGTGGTGCCAATGTTGTAGATGAAATCCGGCACCAGCAGGCCCGCAACCGCCACCCACACGCAGTTGATGGAGTTGACGATGCAGGTGATCAAGCAGAACGCCACCACATACCAGGCGATCTGCTTGGCCAGGTTGCCCTTGCTGCGGAACACAAAGTTGCGCTGGATGGGAAAGTTTATGCATTCTCCCACCACCATGGCAACCATGTAGGCGCAAAAGTACGGCAGACCGCCATGGGCGGAATCATACCCCAGGATGTTCCACTGGAAGGTTTCGCCAAACAGCGTGACCGGAATGCCCGGCCAGCCAAAATCCACCACCGGCAGGCTGCTGAACGCCGCCGGCAAAAATTGCAGCAGCAGGTATTTGAACACCGTAACCAGGTTGGATACGATCACAAACAGTCCGCCTTCGCGCACCCACTTGGCTGCGGCGGGGTGTTTTGCCGCAAAATTATTCCATAGCTGCATAAATAGCCCCTTTCTTTCCTCAGCTGTTGCTCAGGCGCTGTTCCAGCTGTGCGTTCAGTACCAGGTTTTTCACGGCTTCTATGATCACCCGCACAAGGCCGATGATCCAGAATCCCTGTAATTCCATCACAATGCCATCCACCATGCCCATGCTGATGGCACCGCTGGTCATTTTGGCCAGGGCACGCAGCGGCATGTTGTACTGGAACAGCACATTCAGGTCCGGCTTGCCGCGCTTGTAGCTGGCGTTCAGCAGTGCGGTAAGCACCAGCCAGATCAGCCAGCCCAGCGGGCTGCGGCTGTGGTTCAGCTCGCCCAGGGTCATGTTGCGGTCAATTTTAACTTTTCCCTGCTGCACCGGGCGGCCCAGCAGGGTGGCCCATTCGTCATCCGGCACGCTCTGCACCTTGCCGCTGGTATAGTGCGGCAGATGCTTGCCCGCATAGGGGTTGGGTGCGCCGGTACCGGCCACTTCCACCACGGCGGTCAGGCGGATGTCCGCACTGGACGCGCCGACCCGCAGCTCATAGCTGCCGCCTTCCACTTCCCAGCTGTCGGTCCTGGTGTTCCAGTAGCGGAATGCCTTGTCGTCCAGCGGGATGGTCACGGTTTTGCTTTCGCCGGGCTGCAACTGCACCTTGGCAAAGCCTTTCAGCTCCTGTGCGGGGCGGAACACTTCTGCCCCGGGTTTTGCCACATACAGCTGCACGATCTCTGCTCCGGCGCGCTTGCCGGTGTTGGTTACGGTCAGGGTCACGCCATTGGACGCGGCCTGCAAATTGCTGTAGGCAAAACTGGTGTAGCTTAACCCATAGCCAAAGGGGAATGCCACCGGCACACCGGCGGTCTGGTAATAGCGGTAGCCGACATACAGCCCCTCGCGGTACTGCACCATGCGGCCCGGCCCGGCAAAGTTATCCTTGGCGGGGGTATCCGCATAGGCGTTGACCCAGGTTTCGGCCAGCTTGCCGCTGGGGTTCACTTTGCCGGTCAGCACATCCAGCATGGCGCTCGCCCCCGCCTGGCCGCCCAGCGCACCATACACCAGGGTACGGCAGTGTTTGAGCCACGGGGTTTCCAGCGAAGCCCCTGCGCTGAGCACCACAACGGTGTTGGGGTTGGCCTGCTGCACGGCCTTTAACAGTTCGATCTGGTTGTCCGCAAGGCGCATATCGCCGCGGTCCAGACCTTCACTTTCCTTGATTTCATCCAGCCCCAGGCAGAGCAGCACCACTTCGGCTTTTTGGGCCAGGGCTACAGCCTCGGCCTGTTTGGCGGCATCCGGTTTGCCCTGGCGGTCAAAGCCGGGGGCAAAGCCCACGCTGGCCAGGCCGCTCTCTTTCAGGCAGTCCAAAAAGGTATCCACCTTGATGGAGTTGACCGCGCTGGAGCCAGCGCCCTGGTACCGCGGTGTCTGGGCAAAGTCGCCGATCACGGCAACTTTTGCGTCCTCGGCCAGCGGCAGCAGGTCGTTCTCGTTTTTCAGCAGCACAATGCTTTCGGCTGCGGCGCGGCGGGCCAGGGCGTGGTGAGCGTCCGCATCAAAGGTGCGGCTGTGGGACTGCACGGCGGCATGGGTATCAAACACCAGCGTCAGCAGCTCGTCCAGCCGGGCGTCCACATCCGCTTCGGTAATTTTGCCGCTCTGCACAGCCTGCATCAGCTCGCGCACCGCGTCCCCGCCGGGGGCGGGCATTTCCAGCGTGGAGCCGTTCTGCACGCCCAGGGCATGGTCATTGCTGCCGCCCCAGTCCGTTACCACAGCGCCGTCAAAGCCCCACTCCCCGCGCAGGATGTCCATTAACAGGTGGCTGTTCTCGTTGGCGTAAGTTCCGTTGATGAGGTTATAGCTGCTCATGATGGTCTTGGGCTTTGCTTCCTTGACCACGATCTCAAACCCGGTCAGGTACAGCTCCCGCAGCGTGCGTTCATCCACCACGGAGTCCGACGCCATGCGGCGCAGTTCCTGGCTGTTGACGGCAAAGTGCTTGGGGCAGGCGGAGATGCCGTTGGACTGGATGCCCCGCACATAGCCCGCTGCCATTTTGCCAGAAAGATACGGATCCTCGGAGAAATACTCAAAGTTGCGGCCGCAGAGGGGGCTGCGCTTGGTGTTCAGGCCCGGCCCCAGCAGCACGGCAACTTCCTGCGCGGCGGCTTCTTCGCCCATGGCCTGGCCGATCTGCTCGCCCAGGGCGGGGTCCCAGCTGCACGCCACAGTGGCTGCCGTGGGGAAGCAGGTGGCCGGAACACTGGGGTTCAGCCCCAGGTGGTCCGCCGCGCCCGCCTGCTTGCGCACGCCGTTCGGACCATCAGAAAGGGTGATGGACGGAATATTATTTTTCGGCAGTGCACGGGTCCCAAAGGTAGTAGCGCCCGAAAGCAGCGCACATTTTTGCTCAAGCGTCAAAGCTTGCAGTTGTTTCTTTTGCATAAGGTGGTTCCTTTTCTTAAAAACAGCCTTGCGGCCCACCGCACAACCGCGCAAAGTCGGCGGCGATGGACCGCAGGGCAGCTGCACAGCTTACAAATTACACTTTACTGTGCCTTTTTCTTCTTGTAGCTTTTGAAAGTGAGAACTTCCAGCACGACCAGCAGTACAGCCAGCAGCACGTTGACCACGATCATAGCGGTACGCCAGATGGGGGTGGAAACAGTGTTGGCGGGGTCGTAAACGCGGGAGTTGACCACGGTGTACATGATGTTCTTGCAGGCCTGACGCATAGCCTTAACGCTGGTAGCACTGGTGGTATCGGTCAGGTGGTTGGTGGCAACATCGTAGTTCTTCAGCATCAGGTCGCAGCCGTTGCGGATGGCAATATCTGAATCCATGTAGTCAGTGAAGTGGAAGCCGTCGGTGATGACCATACCGCGGAAGCCCCACTCGCCGCGCAGCACGCCGTTCAGCAGTGCATTGCAGGCACCGGCCCACTGGTTGCCAATATAGTTCCAGCTGGACATGACGGCCTTGCAGCCGCCCACCTTGGCGCTGATCTCGAAGGGACGCAGGTAGATCTCGCGGATAGCCTGCTCGTCAGCCCAGGTGCAGAGCAGCTTGCTCTGGTTGATCTGCTGGTCGTTCAGGGCAAAGTGCTTCATGTAAGCGTAGACGCCGTAGCTCTGGGCACCGGCAATGGAGCTGGCACCGATGTAACCGGCGAGGACGCTGTCCTCAGAGTAATATTCGAAGTTACGGCCGTCAAAGGCGGAACGGTGGCCGTTCATGGCGGGGGCGTACCAGCCGGTGACGTTCATCTCGCTGGCCATGCGGCCGATGCTCTCGCCGTAGCGGCGGGCCAGGTCGGTGTTGAAGGTGGAAGCGATGATGATCTCGGACGGGAAGCCAATGGAAGAAACGCCGGTAAAGTTGTTGTTGATGGCAGCGGGTCCGTCGCAGTCGATGGTCGCGTACTTGTCAACGCTGGCCTCGGCCTTGGTCTGGTAGCCGCCCAGTGCGATCAGGTCGTCCATCTCGGTGACGGTCATCTGGTCGAGCAGGGTATCCCAACGCTCGTCGTCGTAGTCAGCACCGCGCAGGTCAGCCAGCTTCAGGCCGTTGTTGGCACCGGTAACGGGCATCTCATCGTTGGGGTCGTTGAAGTCCTCAGGGGTCCAGTTGTGGTCGTTGTACAGGGTGCTCATGCTTTCCTCAGACATGGTGTAGTCAGAGGGAGCAGCAACAGCTTCGGCATAGTTGGCGAAGTGATCAGCACGGGACAGGGTGACGAGCTTGTCGTCAGCGAAGTCGAACTTGGTGGTAGCAGCCTCGGCGTCGGTGCTGCGGGGGTTGGACTCGTCATAGACGATGGTGGAAGCGACATTGTAGGTCTTGGAATCCAGCACCGTGTGGGAATCCTCGTTGATGCTGATGATATAGTCGCCCTCTTCCAGCACGTAGCAGCCCTTGTCCTTGCTGTCAAAGCTGGCCATGTCCTCGGTGTTGAAGGTCAGGGTCAAGGTCTGGGAAGCGCCCGGCTCAATGGAGTCGGTCTTGCCGAAGGTGACGAGGTTGGCGGAAGCCTTCTCAATGCCGCCATCGGTGTACGGCGGGTTGAAGTAGACCTGCACGGCGTCCTTACCGGCCACACTGCCGGTGTTGGTGACGGTGACATCCAGAGTGATGGTGCCGTCAGCCTCGGTCATGGAGTCGATTTTCTGGGTAAAGGTGGTGTAGGACAGGCCGTGGCCGAAGGGGTACTGAACGGTTTTGTCATAGTCGATCAGGCCCTCGGCAGCTGCAGTCTCGTAGAACTTGTAGCCGACGTAGATGCCCTCAACATAGTTGACGAAGTGCGGGGGAACCAGCTTTGCATCACCGCCAGCCTGGCTGGCAACGGTGTAACCAACGGAATCCGCATTGGTGTAAGCAAAGTCGCCGATGTTGTTGAAGTAAGGAGCTGCGGTCAGGTCATAGACAAAGGTGTCAGCAGAGTGGCCGGAGGGGTTGACCTCACCGGCAACAATCTCGCCCAGAGCGTTGAAGCCAGTCTGACCGGTGCCGGGGCACCAAATGACGCTCTTGATCTGGGGGTAATCATTCACGAAGCCCATTTCCAAAGTATTGGCACCATTGTAAACCAGCACAACATTAGCAAAGTTTTTGGTGACCATATCAATCATGTTCTTTTCTGTTTTGGTCAGAGAAAGATAATGCTGGCCGGGTTCGAAATCATTATACTCGGTAGAGTTTTCAGTGTAGTTGAGTCCATCCATGTTAGTGGGCAGGTCAGCCATTTCGCCACCAACGCGGCTGATGACGACCATCGCAGTGTCAGAGAAAGACTTGGCGTTGTCGATCAGCTCCTGGGTGTAGCTGGCGGCGGTGGGCTCGGGCAGGGTCCAGTTATGGTTGCTGTAACCCAGCGCCGGGCGCTCGGCGCAGTAAGCGGTGTAGAAATCGCTCAGCTCGGTGTTGGTGTTGATGCCCGCGTTGTGCAGGCCATCCAGCAGGCTGACGGTGGGACGGTCGGCAGAGATCGCGCCGGCGCCGGTGCCGCCGTAGACAGGGCCGACAGAAGCCCAGCCAAAGACGTTCAGGTTGCTGCCGGACGCGAGGGGCAGTTCGTTGTCATCGTTCTGCAGCAGGACGATGCCTTCCTCGGCAATCTCGGTGCACAGGGCGTTGGCCTCTGCACCAGATTCTTCGGTGATAGTGCCGTTGCCGGTGACCAGGTCGAGCATGGTGCTCATGGGGCCAAAGGCAACCAGGTTGAGCATGATGCCGAAAGCCAGCAGCACGGCCAGGCCGGACTGGGCGCGCACCATGAATTTGGTGGGCTTGGCCAGTTTCTTGTTGACCGCCATAGCGATCAGTACGATAATGGCGGCGGCAACCACAACGCCAAAGAAGATGAGCTGCGGGATGCAGTTATTGACCACATCGGCAACGTCGTCCAGGTTGACGCCCATATTTGCCAGGGTAAGAAGCAGGGTGTTCATTGTTTTCCTCCTTTTATTGTGCCGCCCTCCGGATGGCAGCTGACGGGATTTCCGCTTTCATTGATGATATTGTACCAAAACAATTTTCTTTCGGCTCATTTTTTGCACAAACTGTTGTTTCCGTTGCATGTTTTGCAAAAGTTTCAAAAACATTTCATTTTTTGTTGTGCATCTCTCACAAAGCATCTCGACCCTGTTTTGTGCACCCCGCCCAAACACCAAAAATGGCCGGGTGCCTTATCCTAGACCCCCAGCCATCCATTCAGCTTTTCTGCGGCAGCAGCACCCGCAGCGTAAACCACTCATTCTCCCAGTGCAGCGTCATAGTTCCGCCGCGCTTTTCGGCTGCGGCGCGCACACCGCGCAGGTCGCTGCCGCCATGGGTGTTGCGGCGCGGCAGGCCGTCCGCGCCCAGCTCCACTTCCTGCGCGCAGTAGTTTTCAAACCGCAGCATCACAAAGCCGTTCTGGGCGTACACCGCCACACGGATCAGCCGCTTTTCGTGGTCGGGCTCGGTCTCTACGCTCTCGGTCGCATTGTCCAGCGCCGTGCCCACAATCGTGCAGATTTCCCCTGTTTCCAAAAAGTCCAGCAAATGCCCGTCCGCCACGCAGGTCATCGTGATGTGGTGCTGCTGGCAGTACAGGCTTTTGGCCGTCAGCAGGGTGTCCAGCACCGGGTTGCCGGTCTTGTTCTCCGCCTCGTACTGGCGGATGCCGCTTTCCATGGCCGCCAGCGCCACATCCTGCTTGGCGTGGTCCCGCTCCGCCCGGATGGCCGCAATCTGCATTTTCAGCTCGTGGTAGCGCCGGTTGATCAGGCGGATGTTCTCCTTGCTCTGCTTGTACTGCTCGTACTGGCGGTGCAAAACGCCGTCCAGCTCCGCCAGCTCGCTGTGCAGGGCGGCTTCGCGCAGCTGCTCGTGCTGCACCGTCAAAATCAGCACCCCGGCCAGGTCCACCAGCGTGCGGATGTAAAACATGTTCATGTTGGCTTCGCTGCCGTTGGCAAAGCTCAAATTGCTCACGGCAAATGCGGTCAGCGCCATGACCACCGCCACAAAAGTTCCTGCGGGCGTTATTTTCAGCTTCCCGGCCGGGCCGGGGCGGCGGTTCTCCACAAACAGCATCGCGGCAAAAATGCCGCCGTACACCACCGCCAACAGCAGCAGCGAAAGCGGCTCCGCCCCGCCGCGCTGCGGCCACAGCACGCAGTGCAGCTGCCATTCCACGCTGGCCGCCAGCTCCGCCAAAATAAAGGCTCGCGCGCACACATAACCCGCTTCCAGCAGCGTAATGCTGCGTGTGACCCACAAAAACAGCAGCATGGAAAGAATCGCCATTGCCATGCAGGGGATCCACCACGCCAGCGGAACTTCCCCCGTGGCCTGCAAAAACGCCCCCAGCAGCACCGCCCAACCGGCTTCCACGCCCCAGATCACGCGCTGGTCCATCCGCGGCGTCAGCCTGTGCGCATACATCAGCGCCGCCAGCACTTCCGCCAAAGCGGTGTACAGGCGGGGAATATCCGGCAACGTCATCACTGTCCCGCACCCCCAATATAATCCGCCAGCTCCGCCATAAAGGCCTTGCGCCGCGGGCGGCTGATCTGCAGCGTATACGGACCAACCTGCACCATATCCTGCTGCACGCCGGAAACCTGCGCCAGATTGACCAGATACCCGCTGTTGCACCGTGCAAACGCCCGGCCCACCAGCTTTTCCTCATAGTTTTTCAGGGTGCCCGGCACCACAAAATCTTCTTTTTCGGTGTAAAAATGTACCTTGTGGCCTTCGCTTTCCAGGTAATAAATTTCCGCCGCGTCCAGCCGCCGCATGCCGCCGTCCACCGCCACAGCCAGATAATGCCGCTCCCGCTTTTTCAGCTGTCCCAGCGCCTTTTGCAGCTGCTGCGAAAACGCAAAGTAGGGCACCGGTTTCAGCACATAATCCAGCGCCCCAACAGCATATCCGCGGATGGCATACTGCGCCATGTTGGTAATGAACACGATCAGCACCCCGCCGTCCCGCTCCCGGATGCGGCGGGCGGTCTCCATGCCGTCCAGGTGCTTCATCTCCACATCCAGAAAGATGATGTCGAACTGCGGGCGGTAATCTTCCAGAATCTCCATCCCATCCGCAAACTCCGTTACCTCAAACGGCGTGCCGTACTGCCGGGTGTACCGCTGCACATACCCCGCCAGCTGTTCCCGCACCGCCGCCTCGTCCTCCACAATCGCAATCCGGGTCATCTGCTGCTCCCCTTTCTCAACACCACACTGCGGCCCCGCACAGTCCACATCTGGTGTGGTTTCTTAAAGTGTATCTGAAAACAAAGAAAATGACGGATATTTCACAAGCGCAAGGCGGATTTAAGGCAAAGAGCCGCGGGAATCCTTTGTGGATTCCAAGGCTTTTTAACGCAAAATCCCGCTGCGTTTGTAGAAATAGACGATATTTTCGACTTTTCAGCTGCACCATCGATTGTTTTTAGTATAGCACATACAACCATACACAGCAAATGCGGAGTGAAGCAGTTTGTTTGCCCTCAAAGCGTTTTGTCGGTCGGGGCTGCCAGACCAGGCCAGCCCTGGCATATTCTGTGTATGGATTGCAACAAGCCGATACAGCCCCAATAAAAGCAAACTCCGGGAGCAATGCAGCCCCCGGAGCTTTTTGATGTCAACTTTTCAAAGCGATTATTTGGATTGTGCGGCAGATACCTTCTGCTGGTAAAGTTTCATTAACTCGGCAACACAGGCGCTTTCGCTGGTTCTGGCAGCAGTGCCCTTGGTGAATCCGTAAGCGTCCATAACAGCGCGGTCATTAGCCTGATGGGCTTTGCGGAGTTCCGGCGGCATGGTTAAGTCGTCGTACAAGTCGGCTAAGCTGCTGTCCGGGTAAAGGGCGCGTGCGTCCAGAATCGCTTGCGCGGTTTGTTCGATTTTGGCTTTTTGCTGTTCGGTTGGTGCAGGCCACGGGAAGTTGTTGTAGACGATATCTTTAGAATATCGATAGTCACTTTTCAAACGTCCGCAAACCGCACGCACCCATGCCATATGTACATTGGAAGTAAGCACGCCTAAATGATATGCAGTTGCATTAGGTACGATAAACACCAAATCACTACAAAGCATATCCGGTGACATCAACCCCATTGGAACATACTTTCGATTTTCTGAAGATACTTTTGGAATAACAATGTAATTTCCTTTTGGCATATTCTCCACATGAAAACGCGTCGGCTTATCCGCAAGTTTCACCGTTCCTGCGCTGGGGCTTGCCAAGCGATACTCCCGTACAGCCTTTACACGCTCCATGCAATGCGGCATCGCCTTTAACTCTGCGGGGGTACACTCCCCCAGCCACAGGCAGTAACGCGGCTTTTGGTTGATAAATTCACGCGAACCATACCAAGGACGGAAATACTTTTTAGAAGATGGCTCTTTTTTGATGAAATCTTCCATTTCCTCCTTTTCAAACAGGTAAAAGCCGCCGTCTATCGGCTTATTCCCTATCCCGATTTCCGGCACATTGCAAATGGGCTTGCTTCGACTTTCCACAAAAACGTTCTCGCCATCCAGCAGATACCCATTTATATTATTCGCCACTTGGTAGCGGTCACCATCAAACAGCTTTTTGGGGGTGGAACTTGCCGCAACACTGAAACCGATAATTACGCAGTGAACGTGCGCCTTTATTTTAGCCTCGCTGTCCCAGCGGAACGTGCGATAGGCAAAATCAATATGCACACCGTCATCAAACAGCGGTTTCCAAAGGTTGGCAACGCTCTCCCCCTGCGATACAGAATTTGTCGAAACCAGCGCCGAGCGAACCGATGTTCCCTGCATAATATCGGCAGCCTTTTTATACCAGCAACAGACATAATCCAAGTTTCCGGCGTTTTTCCACCCGGGGAAAATGGTATTTACATCGGCTTTCTGCTCTTTGCCCATAAGCCGCGCCCCAACAAACGGCGGATTCCCCATAATATAATTCAGCTTACTTTTGGGAACCACGCTCTCCCAATCCACCCGCAGGGCGTTGCCCTCTACAATAAAGGCGTTTGTTTTCAGCGGCAGAAATTCAAGAGGAATGGAGACAATCTTTTCAGTCTCTTTCATCATTTGACTTTCAGCAATCCAAAGTGCTGTCTTAGCAACTGTTACGGCAAAATCATTTATTTCAATGCCATAGAATTGACTGATAGAAACTTGAATACCGACAGACTCAGCGTCCATACCACGCATAGCGGTTTGTCCAAGACTTATTTTTCGTTCTTCTGAAATTATATCGTTTTCAAGTCGTCGTAAACTTAGATAGGTTTCAGTTAGGAAGTTGCCACTACCACAAGCAGGGTCGGTTGCCGTGTCTATTGTGATACAATTTAACGGAGGGTAATTTTTATTCCGTAACGATGCCGTATGCACCGTTACGGAGTAGGGGATTCTGCTTTACTGCTGTTTGTGCGTACATTGGCAGACCTCCTTTCTTTCCGTTGCTCATAATTTCCAGCCTTTATGAATCTGATATCGGTATTGCTTTTAATGCCTCATCAATTTTAATTGCCTGTACCGGAACGTATTCACCATTAAGCCGCACCCCTCCACCAGTCAATGAGAACAATTCCCTTGATGTATTTAAGTCCAAATGTAGGTTCTTATTTGAAAGCAACTGGTCTAAACCGGCAGCCACTTTTTCAGAGAGAAACTTCTCAGCTTCTTTCTGCCGTTCAATGCACAGTTCTTCTGATTTGCAATTCTTCCTGATTCGAGCGTTACTGATTATTCGGATTTCATTTACTACACCAAGCATATGATAGACCAGTCTCATCATGTGAACCTTGGTTTCCTCTTCATCCATCTCGAAGTAAAACTGCTCAAATGCCTTATCAATCTGTGAAGAAACATCAGCAAGACGTCTATCTGGCTCAGTTTGTTTTTTTATTGTGGTTTTTGCTGTTGTAGTAGCTTTTTGCTCTTTTTTTCCGCCGACAGCTTTTTTTATATCATGTCCCTTTGCCTTGACCCAAGGCCATGCTGTATTTTTCCACCAAGGAGATATAACCTCTCGGAACAGCAAAATTCCTCCGGCTACAATAGCCGCACCCAAGGCTTCTCCGATTTGCTGTGCAAATTCTTCCTGCTCCGGTGTTAATTGGACGCGCTGCTCTTCATAAGGGTACGGAGCATAATCATCACTCCGTAAATCATCTACATCGTATTCTTCCCACTCAATGATATCCGGATTCTGATTATTTTCGTCCCGCGTCAATCCTCTCACGCGGTCTGGATTATCCTTGGAACGGAGGAGGTGATTCCCATCTTTTACAATTGGCTTATATACTTTCTCACCCATTCTGTTTCATCTCCCTCAAATAGGATAAATTATAAATACTTCTTGAACGCTTTCTTCATTTTGAGCATGACATCAATAATCCAATCAAACTGTGCATTCTATTGGCTTTTGTCTCCGAAGGTCACGCCCTTTTCGATAACGATGCGGCTTGCCTTGCGCTCCGGCAGTTCCCGCCAGTCAAAGGTCAAAGCGGCATCGGATTCGATGGCAGCCTTATTATCGAAGAGGGAGTGGAATAGGTCTTTATCCTCACTGATATACAGTTCCACATCCAGTTCGTTCCGTTTCTGAATCTGTGAAACAGCGATGTGGCAAGCAGAGGATTCGCAAGTTCGATGATTTCAGGCTCACCGCGCGGGCGTTCCATATCATACACATAAAAGGTGCTGAAATTGCAGGTTACCACCCAGCGCGGGTGCTGCGACACAGGCAACTCCAAAATATACCGCTTAGCCTGTTCAAAAGGGGTCAGCAGCGCACCGTCTGATTGCTTGATGGGCTTGTTCAAATCCTTGCCAAGCCCCTTTTGCTCTATCAGAACGTGGGTAGCGGGAATCGTGCCGTCAATGAAACTGGTGTGGTCAAGGTGGACTTGCTCCTCAAACTGAATGAATTGCTCCGGGTGTTCGACCCCATACACATCACGGAGCAGGGACAGCCAGAATGGTTGGCTCTCCCCTTTTTCATAGCCTTTGTCCTTCCAATAAGCGGCAAAATTTCTTGCCGCCTGTTGCTGTTGCGCAGTGGTCATGGCAGTCACCTCATAGCACAGTATTTATCATTATCATAGCACAACCCCCTGTTTACGGCAATTGCGTTTTACAAAAAATGACCGTCCTGCTAAATACGCAGAACGGTCAAGAAACTGTCACATTAAACGACCTTACACAGTGTTCGTCTAATGTTCATATGGTGCACCATCAGTGGGCGCGTTAAGAATTCAGTCTGGTCCGCTTGTCGGCCTGTAAGGCCTCCATTTTGCTTCGCAAAACCGCTCGTGCGGTTGTACGCCGCGCGCGGCGTACATTGTTCGCTCCCCGCTTTCGCTCACGCTCAATCGTGGCCCCTGCTCACAAACCCGCAACCATTTTTAGCGACCAGTCCCCGCGAGACGAACACGAGCGCTTGCGCGAAGTGCGAGTCCGTCCCAAAGGGAATGGTGCAACAAAAAAGCCGCAACATTCGTTGCGGCTTTTCTTGGTGCACCATCGGGGACTCTCCCGCGGGCTAAGGAACGCCGCACTGTGGCGTTCCTTACGGCACTGCGTGCCGCC
>ERZ779861.2949-NODE-2949-length-15153-cov-3.160882_pt1 | contig 15153 bp, 9 predicted proteins | sample MGYA00511558_ERZ779861 | MGnify/ENA primary metagenome ERZ779861 (study PRJEB29588, sample SAMEA2163432) | human gut metagenome | biome: human gut; feature: human-associated habitat; material: faeces | place: Denmark | collected 2008/2010 ... | reverse complement strand
TTGAAGTTAGACAAGGGAAAAAATATCAATTTGCAGCAAATCTTTATCCCCTTTTTAATGACAACAAGCCTGGATATTATAGGGTGTATAAGGAAATAGTTTTTTATAATTCTAAAGAAAAATAGTTTATGGTAGCGGTATTCCGAATAAATTAGAGATAAAGGAATTGGATACAGTTTTCGCTCATTAGATTTTTAAATTCAAATAAGATTTTTTTAAACCTAACAAGGGACATTCAGTAAAAAGATCGCAAAAGGATTCTGTATGTATAGTCAATCCGAATAAATAAACAAAAAAACTTCTGTATAACGAATAAAAGAGGCTGTGTCGTGTAACATGTTACGATACAACCTCTTTCACTATATTTTTTGAAAGGTTCTGTAACACTTTCAAACAGATAATTCTAACTACCGATAATCATTCATCGATCCAAATACGCCCAAAATCAAACTATAGAAACAGACTATCTTCGCTAATATTGGATAAGACGAGATTTCTATTCAACAAAAAGACATGAGGCAGAGACAGTTTCCCCATAGGTTTGTTTAGGACAAATCCACTCCATCAGCAAATACTCGCCACTATACCCGTCAAAGTAACGAAGCTTCAAAGGATGACACCCTTTTTCTAGATAGACAAACCCATTTGCTTCCACATAGCCGACAGCCCGATCATTGTCAACTACACGAACGCCTCCAATAAACAGGTCCGAACCGTCATTACTTTTCAAGGAGAAACCATAAGCTCCTGAAACAGGGACGGACAAAAAGCTTTCATACACATAGCCAAAATGATCCTCGTTTCTGAAATCATCCTCAAATTCTAAATAAGATTTCACTCCCTTTGCCTTCATTTCACCAATCTTCTCCAAATCACTCACAGATTTGAAGTTACCTTCATAATAGCGATAAGATACCCCCTGTCGCCTTCCTTTACATTTGATAGCACGTGAGAAACCGATATAACGTTCATATACACGACTGGGCTTTCCATCCTTATAGGTACAAGCTTTCAATTTACAAGGAGCATCCAGTATGATCGCACCTTCACAACGGGAAGCACTACCAAATTCAGGCTCAGTTCCATCCAGTGTATAATAGGTATCACCTTCACCGCAAGACAAAACTATTGACAAGCCTTCTTTGACAAACGAGACCTTCCGCTCATCAACATATGGCATTTCTGGCATTTCCTTTGAAGCCAACAGATAGGACACTGGTATTTCTAGACGTTCAGTAGACGAGATATACATATTTGTCACACGGAAAGGCTGTGTCAATTGAGAAAGAGGACGAGTCATATCACAAACAGCATGTGCCGGAATACGAATACGATCACTTAAAACGCCGTTATCTAATAGATAAGGAATATCACTTTCATTCAATAGACGGACATGGAACTTTCCATTCCTTTCCTCATAAGAAAGTACTTTCAACGAAGAACGTAAAAACAATTTCAACATGTTCTCTTTTCCTGCCAATTTCTGATCAGCATAGGCGATTGAACGACCCGCATAAAGGGCCTCCTTAATGCTTTCTGGCGTATTTTCTTTTGCAAAAACAAACGTCAATGTACGGAATTTCTTTTTCAAGTCAAACAGGAAATCCATTGGATAATGAGCATCCGTTGCTCCAATATAAGCCAAGTTATACTGGTCTGCATAATCGATAGCACGCGGATAAAACTCTTCGTTATTGAATATCTCAATACCCTGAATCCGCTTTTGCTCGATATGACGAACAATATAAGCAGGCAATTCGCTGTTCTTATCTGGCCACCCAGGATGATTCGTTGTAATGTAAGCGCCCTCCGCAGCAGCTTTTTCAATCAGGCTGTCAGCTTCAGTCTCTGAAAAATTTCTTTTTTTCGGCATATAGTCATTACAGTCTTTGATAAAAAGGACATTCAAGTGTCCAACAGGATCGCTCCCTGTAATCTCCAACCCCTTTATCAGCGTAATTCCTTTACTTTCAGCCATTGGGAAGGCTTTATTGTAAGAGACATTACAATCCTTCGTTTCCGTGTGAGAACGAGGCACTGGCTGATGATCTGTGATTGAAATAGCGTCTAGTCCTTCAGCCCAAGCCTCCAATACACGCATTTCAGGAGTGACATGTCCATCCGAATAATAGGTATGCAAATGGAAATCACATTTCAGAGTTTTATATCCTGGCAAATCTGGCACTGCAATGTGTTTCGGATTAAAAGCACGAGAGGAAGAATATCCCTCCAGCAGTTGATACTGTACATTTTCATTTTGTGCGGACAAAGAGACACCCCACAATGTACATCCTAATATAAATACAGACTTCTTCATTTATTGATAATAAAAATTTATAGATAAAAAATAATTTCCTGATTTTTGAAAAATTGTCACGAACATAAATAATAACGTTTCTATCCAGGAACGTTAGCGCTCACATTCTTAAATGTTCTATTGTGCACATCATCAAGGACAATCGCAGGACGATAGTCTTTTTCTTTTGCGGACAACTTCACATTTTGTTACACCTAATTTCAGATAGATCAAGCCTGTCACAAAATCACCAAGAGTAAACGCAACACGACCTCCGCCCTGTTCATGGGAGAAATCAATAACTTTCTGAATTGTCGCCACATTCAACGTAATTCCATCCGCTTTCGCCCCAAAGTCTCTCACTAAAAAATCTTTTGTCCTGAACAAAAAACTCTGCAAAAGAAAAAAAGAGACAACTCAATTGAATTGTTTTCCAAATTATTTCCATATCATTATATATTATTCAATGGCATTAGTAACATTACAGCCAAAATTATCCACAATATTCCACAGTTCGCCTTATCCTTTTGATACTAATCATTACATTTCTGGCAAAAAGAGACCTCCTTCATGTCTATATCGAATGACATAAGCGAAACAAGCAAGTACCAATTATATGCCGTCACCCAATCCCCAAAATAGGAAACCACTCTACCGATGTCTAAAGAGGCGGATCTTATAACCGCATTTTTCTCTCTATGTCTGCCATTTCAGCATCAATGCTGCAAAGGACAAAGAAATGAGTGTTTGTCAATTACAAAGTTCCATATTTGCCTTCTTCATTGAAACGAAACTCCTGAACAGAGCCATATTATTCACTACAAGAAATTTTCTCCGAAGCAAGCACGGCATTTACAACTATATTCGCCCAAACACTCCCCCGATTCACTTATCACCTCAAATTTGATTTCTTTCCGCTTCTCAAACAACCGGCTAGCCGACAGGCGTCCACTGTGACTGCTGACCGCATCAATTCCGGTATATTATACGAAAACATTAACGCGTCATAGTAGGTTAAAGGATCCTTCTGGGGCAGCAAAAACGGTTTATGCCCCACCCCTTCCGAATCAACATAGCCAATAAAAAGACGTGTATAAAGTCCATCAATCCGCCTGCTGCTGAACACCATCCAACGACCATTACCGCTCCAAGAATGATAGCTCTCCGCCTCTTCCGAATTGAAAACATCCAAAGGATATTTTCTGGAAGTAAGCAAATCAAGCATATACAGGTCAGCTTCCTTATGCCAAATAGAAAAATTACCAAAATCATGAAGTGTAAAAGCCAAGAAACGTCCGTCAGGAGACAAACGCGGAAAAGAAACACTTTGTCCTTCCATACGCGCGTTGTAAAGCGTGTCGACAACTTCTCCCAAACGTTCGTTTTGGAAATCGAACGCTATCCGGCAAAGACTGTATTTCACTTGCCTGCAATTCTGGGGCAGCGAATCGACCGCAACCGCTGAACAAAAATATAAAAAATGCCCATCCGGTGAAAAAGTCGGAAATGTTTCAAAAGCACAAGTAGATCGTAACAAAGGAGAAGTCATTATTTTATGATCTTTCACACTATATATCACCACATCCGAGGCTGTATCATAGACCTCCACCCTATCGGGATCATGGCTATAGAAATTTTGGCGAGTCTTGTTCATGGAAAAAGCAATATAATCACCCGAAGGATGCCAATACGGATAAACAAAAGAACCCATTTGCTCTGTTTGCACATCTAGCTTTTCAACCAAACCGTCCTGCAGAATCAACGTACCAGCCAAATCCGCACGCGCATGGAACATCATACGTGACGGATCACGCTCACAATAGGCATGACAGTTCACGCAATTACCTTTTGTCAGACGATTTTCCAAAATAGGACGTTGTTCATAATCAGAAAGGTCACGCTGGTAGATTCCCATTTCCCTCCAACCTTCGTATCCAGGAGGAACTAATCGATAAGAAAGATAAGAATCTATTGAATCTGGGGCTATATAGATTGAAAAAGAGCGGTAACGCTTCCACTGATCCGACTGATACGCTAAAACAGTCAGACGAAGCGAGTCACCAGCGTATCGACCCATCCAATCCTTCCAATCGGAAACCGGAAATGAAAAAAGCCCTCGTCTGCCCTCCATCTGCATCAGCTCATGCCCTGCCACTTCAACGACCAACCGGCAAGGTTCATTCCCTAAATAGGAGAAATTCAATGGGGCGATATTCATCGGAACCGTCACACCCTTATAATCCGGAAATATATCAGGGTCAGCCTCCAACACTCCTTGTATTTGTACGGGTCTGTTTCCACTACAGGCTCCAAACAACAGTCCTGCAAGCAGACATATCATCCAATTAATCTTTGTTTCCATCATCCAATCTCAGCAAAAAGTAAATAATACCAAAATGTATGCTTGAAACCATCCAACAAGGAACGAGGAGCTCCTTGTCGTACTTGTTCATATCCTTTCTTAAACTGCACAAACCGATCCAATGTGGACGATTCGACACCATGTGCCTTGCAGTATTCCCAATCAACCTGTTGGTAAGCGGATAACTGCTCATTCGAGATACCATGTCGGAGAGCATAGTCCTCCTCCAATGTATGATAATAATCTGAAAAGAAAAGCAGGGCCTCCTGTACCGGTTCGGCCAAATACTGAAGAGCCGGAGTTCCATAATAAGTATCGACGAACGATTGCACATGATTAAAGTCTTTCGCCAAAAGCAAATAAGCAAGTGCATATTGCATCGCATTTGAATTCGCAGGATTAACCGCTACGATTTTATAAAGATCGTCCATAGGAGACGCCAAAAGAACAAATGAATCATCCAAGGGGAAAGAGGCACGTCCAGTGCCTAAAGAAGGATCTTGCTCCACAGCTTCATCATCAAACAAAAAACGACGTTGAGCAGTGGCCCAACCGGCATAATGCACTGTTTTTTCCAACAAGGTTATATACTTCAACGCAACCAGATAATTCCCTCGCATCAGTTCAATCCGCACCAACATCTGAAGCATGGTCGGATTATATCCATTCAACGCGAATAAAGAGTTAAAAGCCACATTCTGAGCAGCAGCTATATTTCCCATCGCAAACCACAAATGAGCCAAACGGACATCGGCTGATTTATTATTCGGGATATAAACAAGCGATTGCGGACCATATTGAGGATAAGTAAACAAATGGTCAAGCAGCACTCCCTGCTCTGCCAAAGAGAGATTCAAATAATTCGCATCATGATAGTGCATAATACGCTTAGAAGCTTCCCGTTGCAGATCTTTCCATTGTTTCATAACAGTATAATATTCATATCGATATTGTTCAAAAGAAACTCGAACCTGATTCATCCTCCGATCCTGCAAGAAGAAAAAAAGTCCTATTTCGCTTGTCAAAAGCAACAAGAAAACAATCCTTTGCAACCATTTACCATGCAACAGCGACATTCGCCCCACCACAACCCCAAACGGAAGAAGCAACAGTGCCACCCAACTGATATGATGGAAAACAGGCATTTCTAATGTCCATTCATAATAATTGGCAGAAGTACATCCTCGTTCCATTTGAGCCATCACGCCGCTGCGCACAGCTCCCCAAGCCAATAACAATGTAAATGGAACATAAGACAGCGAACAAAGACTTTTTTTGCTCTTTCCAGCCAAATCACAGCAAAAGGCACAACATGCGAACAAAGAGGCAACCGCTCCTGCCAACCCAAACAGAATAAACGCAATCGCCCCCCCCCAGACACAATCGCATTCGCAAAGTTTCTCTGGCTGTAGACAAATAAAGATAAAGGCCAACCATAGCCATAGCATAGGCAATCAGCCCTTCATAAAAAAAGCAAGGATCAAACAAAGACAAAATCAAAGTCCCCGCCGGACAAAACGCAAGAGGGGCCAAAAACCATTTTCCTCCCAACTTACGCAAAATCCCCATACTTGCCAAGATGATAGAAAGAAGCAAAAGCGCAGTCAAAGAGACACTCCAAACAGTTGAATAAAAAAACTGGACAAGAAAACGGGACAAGCAAAGTGCCACCCCACCTGGCTGCAAAAGCAGGCCCGATACATAATCGGAATCAAAAAGAAATAATTGTTGCTGTTCCCGATTAAAAAAAGCATACTGAAAAGTTTCTTTTAGATACAGGCTCAGCAAGAACAAACCTATTGCAATAAATCCTATCCTTCCAACAATTATTTTTTTTCGCTTCATTTTCTAATATTTTTAACAGGGAGAACGAGTCCCAAAGAAAAACATACCGATATTCCAAAAACTCTTTTTTCCTATTCTTTATCCACAACATCCACATATACATCTCCCACTTGTATTCACTTTTCCGATGTTCAACATAAACAAGAAAGGGCAGCATTTTTACCACCCTTTCTTTTCTAATATTATTATTTTCCAATTTATTAATATCCAGTATTCTGCGGATATTCAATACCTGTATTAGACTGAATTACCTGCGTCGGAATCGGATACTGATAATTATACGGATGGAAGTTGGAAATATACCGTTTTTCTACTGGATCCCATTCGCGCGGTTGATTAGAACCAGACAAGTTTTCATACCCGAAAGCATATTTGCGAGCGCGATCATACATCGTATTACCCGTCGTTTCATCCTGAATCGGATGACAATCGCTAATATACGTTGCATTCGGATTGACAGATAAACGATTCAACGTGATCCAACGGTTTTCCTCTCCCAACAACTCACGAGCACGTTCATCCAAAATATAGTCAATATCGATATCGGCAGCTGTACAATAAGATGCATTAGCACGATCACGCAATACATTGATATCAGCAGCAGCTTTCGACTTTTCTCCCAATGCCAAATAAGCTTCTGCACGAATCAGATAAGTTTCAGCTATACGCAACATATACCAATCACAGTCATAGGCTTTGTTGTCACCGTTCGGATGTCTGTCATCAGAAAATTTCCAAAAACGAGGGAAAATTTCAACTGTATCAGAAGCCGTAATAGCATAAGCCGCCTCATCGGCCGTGCCTCTAGCCTTTTCTGCCCGTGCATAAGCAGCAGCTTTTTCATCCAGCCAACGCGTTCCCCCCGGCGTATACCAGTTTCGCTGAATCATGACCTCAGAACCACGAAAATCTACCTTACCATTTTTGCAAGACTCTTCCCATAAACGATCCCGTACATAATAGGTTGGAATAATACCGGTTCCTTGATAAGCCACATTCCCCCCCATCGAGTCACGGGCAATATTCGCTTCATAGCGATCTTTCGCACTCGGTACATTCGATTTCGCACTACCCATAATACCTGGTTGAAAACAAGCCACATTGTCACCCCATAAATATATCTGAGTTCCATTTGACAAAGTGCGTTTTTTCGTATCATTCCGAACAGTCGTAGACATCCAAACCGACTCGATATTATTGGCATTAATACGCCACCATTCATTACCGCCGCCACCGGTAGAGTAAGTTCCATAATTATATTGGCAAACCCAAATAGCTTCTTTGTTATCTGTTGAGTTCTGGTTGCCACCTTCACGGAAAAGATCCCAATAAGCACCAGCGGGAGCAGCCAATGAATTACCATAACGATCGGTGGCCTCTCCAGCACGAGAACCAAAACGAGTCGTCATCAAGTGATAATCTCCGTCCGTACCATCGATAACACGAGTAGAGGCAGCCACAGCATTATCAAAATCCCCTAATGCTAAACTAATTTCCGCCAAATAATGATCAGCGGCAGCTCGTGTAAGCTTGCCCGGTTTAGAGGCTGTCTTTGGCAGATTAACTGCAGCATATTCAAAATCCTTCTTACAGAATTCCCATACAGTTTGACGATTACTTGGTGTATATCCCGTAGTAATTTCTGTCGCATGGTGTTCCAGAATAGGCACATTGCCATACATACCGGCCAATACACGATACGCCCATCCCCTGAAAAATACAGCCTCTGCACGGATAGCCAGTTTCTTCTCTTCAGAAGAATATTGGATATTAACACGTTCGTCTATCATATCAATGACAGTATTGGCCCGGTTGATCAACTTGAACAAATTATCATACCAATGACGTGTATATCCACTTTCAGAAGTCAATGTATTCCAATTTGAAAAATGATCATTTCCTCCTTTTTGACTATATGTGTCCAATCCGATTCCCCCAATCATCCAAGAGTGAGATCCATGCGTCTGCCCCATCATCAAAGACTGGATCTGGCGATAACAACCGTTAAGAGCCAATTCCATATCTGATTCTGATTGATAAAATGTCTGGTCATCGAATTTATAAGAATGCTCTTCCAAAAATTCATCTTGGCTTAAACACCCGGTCAAACCGGTTGCCAATGCTGTACTAACAGCTACTACAAAAAAATATCTCGTGAGTTTCATACGTAATTCTTTTTTATTTACTATTAGAATGTCAAGTTAATGCCGGCTGTGAATGTACGATAGGTACCTTTACTACCCATACTGCTGGATGTAGGGCCACCCGCAATCGTACCCCCATCTTCAGGATCCAAACCTGTCCAGCCTGTGATTGTAAACAAATCTGTACCGGAGACATACAAACGAAGGCCTTCGATTCCATAAGGTTTAATCAATTTTTGATCAAAATTATAAGAGAATACCAAGTCTTTCAATTTTAAGAAGGAACGCGGACTCCAGTACTGATAGTTCAAAGAGTTATTGTATCCATAACGAGGATAATCGTTGGTATGATTTGTCGGGGTCCAAGGATCAACTGCATCCAGCTGGGCACCACTACCACCTATACTGTAAGCGTGCGGATTATAGCCTAAGAAATGAGTATCATTGCCCTGCATCCAACGAAAGTTGAAATACAAAGAGAAGTTTTTATAACTCAATGTGTTCCCTAAATTAATTGTGAACAACGGGTCCATTGATCCCAAATACTGACGATCATTGGCATCAATCTTGCCATCCTCATTAAAATCTTCGAACTTCAAATCACCAGGAACCGCATTCGGCATGATCTTATTACCATCCTTGTCCACATAATTATCAACTTCTTCCTGACTCTGGAAAACCCCAACTTTCTTCAAATCATATGCTGCACCGATCGGTTTGCCGATAATTAAAGCATAGTAACTATCAAAACCGTAGGCAACCGCATTGGCCACATCATCCGCTTCTTCACCTTTGTAGTTCTTACCATACAAGCTCTTGATTTCGTTACGGTTCAAATCAAATACCACATTAGTTTCCCACCGGAACTTTTCCTTACCATCACCATCAATATTCACAGAATTCAATGTGATTTCAATACCTTTATTCGTCACTTTACCAGCATTTGCTTTAGCAGTCTGGAAACCGGTAGGATACGGAACAGAACGATCCATCAACATATCGGTCGTTTTACCCGCATATACATCAACGGCACCTCCCAAACGACCGGCCAATACATTGTAATCAATACCTACATTAAACTTTTCAACAGTCGCCCATGTTAAAGAACGGTTCGGCAAGGAAGAAGGAACCAGTCCGAAAGCACTACCGGAAGCAGAATCTCCAAACCAAGTATAAGTGGTTCCAACCGAACCAATCGTCGCATACGGAGAAACGGAGCGACTACCGTTCTGTCCCCAAGAGAAACGGAGCTTCAGATAATCCAACCAATCCGCGTTGTCTTTGACAAAATTTTCGTTACTCAACACCCAAGCTGCAGAGGCACCATAGAAGTTACCCCACTTGTTACCAGCAGAGAAGGCTGAATAACCATCACGGCGAAACGTGAAATTCGCATAGTAAGTACTTTTATAATTGTAATTAACACGAGTCAATATACCTATGGCAGAACTACTTGTACGTTCACGGCGAATTGTACGTGTATTAGCCAAGTCCTGTTTATAAACCCCTAACGTAGTTGGAACAGAAAATCCCTTAAAATCGGTACGGAGCAATTCGCTGTTGGATGCTTCACGTGTATAACCAATCATGGCATCCACATGATGGTTTTTAAAATCACGCGTATATGTAAAGATGTTATCTACGTTCCAGGTAGAAGAAAGTTGTGTATAGGAATAACCTTCAACATTCACCCCAAATTTATCCGGATTGTCCATATCAGCAGTATTGTCCGTATTCACCCAAATACGAGGATCATTAAAAACATCACGCATAGCTGAATTACGGCGGGCATTCAATGAAATACGATAAGACAACCCTTGTAGAAATGGAAAATCTACCTGTGCATACGCAACACCATTGATGTTATAATTACGCTTCTGATCATCTGTCCACAAATGAGAGTCACCAGCACCAGATCCCCAAAACGGACTGGCAGAATTGCCGTCAGGTCTGGAATTCGGCCAATTCTCGTACCCCGGCTGACGCGCATGCGTATAAGAATAGGGTGTCATCCAAGTGGCGTTCTGAATACGAGCAGGAACTCCCCATTCTTTAGCACCTAAATAATTCCCCTTCAAACCAATTTTCAACCATTCCTTTGCCTGAATATCCAACTTGGTCATGATGTTATATTTTTCATAATCATCCCCTTTACGAATACCCTTTTGGCGCGTATAATCACCTGAAATATAATAGTTCACAATTTTTGAACGACCGGAAACACTCACGTCATACTTTTGGCCAAAACCGGTACGTGAGATTTCATCCAGCCAGTCTGTATAAACACCCTCATTATAAGCATCATACTCAACCGTATTCATCAACTGAGCTCTATCAAAATCAGATGACCAGACAGCATCAGAAGGAATACTACCGCCTGCCTGTTTTGCATAGAAACGGTTGCGGAAGAATTTTTCTTCATCCGTCACCATTTTCGGCATACGAGACCAACCGGAAAAGTTCCAACTCGAGTTCACATTGATTACCGGCCTTTCGCTCAATCCTCTTTTAGTCGTAATAATGATCACACCATTAGCAGCACGTGAACCGTAAATTGCCGCAGCAGAAGCATCTTTCAGCACGTCTACACTCTGAATGTCATTCGTATTGATTTCATTGATTGAACCAAAACTAATCACGCCATCGACTATCAACAACGGCTGATTGACACTTTGCTGGCCAGCTGAAACATCAGCAGGAATTGCATTCTTACCACGGATATTCAGACTACTGAAGTTATCTCCCCCCGCACTATTGGTAGGAGAGTAACGGAAACCTGCCACTTTACTAGATAAGGACCCCATTACGTTCGGATTTGGCAGAGCAGCAAGTTCATCTGTCATCTGCACATTTGAAATTGCGCCGGAAAGATCTTTTTTCCGAGCCGTTCCATAACCGATAACAACAACTTCTTCCAGTTGCTCGGTATCTTCTTCTAATTTGACATTAATAAACGTCTGATTTCCCACTTTCACCTCTTGGGACCTAAAACCGATAAACGAAAAAACCAATACGGCATCTTTTCCACCTGGAATACTTGATAAAGTAAACGTACCATCAGCACCTGTCATCGTACCGACCATCGTTCCTTTAATTGCAATATTAACACCAGGCATTTCTATTCCACCTGCATCAACTACTTTCCCTGAAACAGAGACTTGGGCAAACATCTGCAATCCTATACAGGATAGAAGACCCAAAAACAATAGAATCCGACTCTTCATAATTACTATCATTAAAGTTAAACATTATTTGCAAATATTCATTTTAAAAAAAAAACAAAACCATAAAGAATGGTATTTTTATACAGTTTTTTGACCATTCGAATAAATCAAACTTCTATGACTTTCCTTAGAAAAAATCTTTTTTGTCATTTGTTATTTTTTTTGACATAAATCCTTTCTTTTTTGACACCACATCCATTTTCTTATCTTAGTGAGATAAGGAAATAATATTTTATAACAAATTATTTTTCAACTATATATATATCATTCACCTCTTAAATGTTATTATTGAGTTTATCTTTTCACGTCTATTTTTAAACAAAAGAGAAGAATCCTTTTTATTATCTTTGTTTCATCGTTAACTAAATTTTATATTTTAATACAATAACACTAAAAACATATCTTATGATGAACAAAATCCTACTCTTTTTAGCAATTGGGTTTGCAACAGGAATGCTTTCTTGCTCACAACAGACATTGGAAAAAACAGATAGTCTTCCTCAAACCTATACGATTAGCCAAGAAAGGCTATTAGACAAAATCAAAGGTGGCTGGGCTGGACAAACGATCGGCGTAGCATACGGAGGTCCGACTGAATTCCGTTATCGAAGCGCCATGATTCAAGACTACGTCCCGATTAGCTATGCAGATGGGTGTATCAAGAACTATTTCAAGCATGCTCCCGGATTGTTTGATGACATCTATATGGATTTGACATTCGTAGAGGTCTTCGACCGTTTGGGAATAGACGCTCCAGTCGACTCTTTCGCACATGCATTTGCTCACGCAGACTATGGACTTTGGCACGCCAATCAGGCAGCACGCTACAACATTTTAAACGGCATTATGCCTCCTGCTTCCGGACATTGGCTGAATAACCCACATGCCGATGATATCGATTACCAAATCGAAGCCGATTTTGCCGGCTTAATGACACCAGGTATGCCAAATACAGCTTCCGAAATATCAGACAAAATCGGTCATATCATGAATTATGGCGATGGATGGTATGGTGGAGTCTACATTGGTGCCATGTATTCGCTTGCTTTCATTTCCGATGACATTAACATAGTAGTCCAAGAAGCCTTGAAAACCATTCCAGAAAACAGCCGCTTCCACCAGTGTATGAACGATGTAATCCAATGGCATCGACAATATCCAAACGACTGGAAACAAACATGGGCTGAATGTGAAAAAAAATGGAATCAGGATATCGGCTGTCCTGAAGGGACTTTACTTCCATACAATATTGATGCCGTCATCAATTGCGCATACGTAGTTATGGGATTGCTGTACGGAGAGGGTGATTTTTATAAAACTATGGATATCTCAACACGCTGCGGACAAGACTCCGACTGCAATCCAGCATCTGCAGCAGGCATTCTGGCCACTATACAAGGATATAGCCAGATTCCCGAATACTGGATGAAAAACTTGCGTGAAGTAGAGAACCTCAATTTTGCCTATACAGATATGTCTTTAAACCAGACCTACCAAACCTCTTTCAAACATGCATTGCAGATGATCAAACGCAACGGTGGCAGCATCAGTGGAGACAATATTACTATTGTCTGCCAGACACCTGTTCCAGTCCGTTTTGAACAAGCATTCGAAGGCATGTTCCCAATTGGCCGTCAGGAAATCCGGAAGGAACTAAGACACCTCGGCTCATTTACTTTCGAAGGGACAGGTATCGTTTTCACGGGCTACATCCGGGGAGCTAAAAACTATGTTGCTCAAGTAGAAATGTATGTTGACGGAAAAATCATTGAAAGGGCTGTTCTACCAACCGGGAAAAATCATCGTGTAGACCTGTTCTGGAAATATCAGTTGCCAGAAGGAAAACATATCGTTACATTCAAATGGCTGAATCCCGATTCCAATGCTCAAATCCACTGTAATGACGCTCTTATCTACTCTAACAGACCGCTCCCGATTCCTCATCAATAAAGGGAACAAACTAAAACTGAGGACAGGCGGATATTAAATAAAAAAGTTATTCTGAGATTTATGCAAATAGATAAAAAATACTAAAAACAAAAAAAAATGAATGTAGACTACAATAAACACAACATTGTCAAATACTTAGCAAACAATAAAGATAAAGACATATGGAAAATGTCGGTGAGCAGTATAGGATTCCAATCCACCAAGTTTCTAGACAGCTATCCTCCAAAAGGCCATCCATTCGGATACACCTTCAATCCCGAACGAGGACGAATCTTAGACGAATTCTCCTTAATCTATATTACAAAAGGGAGAGGTACATTTCAGTCCGGCAACTGTTCCGAAAAAAAAATAACTAAAGGAGATGTTTTCCTTTTGTTTCCCAGAGAATGGCATACATACCGACCGGCAAAAGACATCGGATGGAATGAATATTTTGTAACTTTCCAAGGAGAATATTTTAATAAATTACTCAATAAGATTTTCCAACCTAATGATCCCATTATCCACATCGGCATAAACGAACAAATAGTCAAGCATTTTCTTGAAATGCTTGACTGTGCCAAGGCACAGTCACCCGGATTTCAAGCTGTCATGGCGGGAATTATGATGCATATGATCGGCGATATCTATTCGATCAACAAAAACTATGATTGTGAACCAGCTTCTCTGCAGAAGATACAGGAGGCATGCGTACTGATTCTAGAAAACATTTACGACAAATTAACACCGGAAGACATTGCCGAATCCATCAACATGAGCTATTCCAATCTCAGGAAATCATTCAAGCGATACACCGGAATCACCATCCATCAATACATTTTACAACAAAAAATTAGTAATATCAAAAAATTACTGGACAATACGGAAATGTCGGTCCAAGACATTGCAATGAAGTTAAATTTCGGGTCGGCCAACTACTTCTCGTGCTTTTTCAAGAGTAAAACAGGTATAAGCCCACTTTCCTACCGGAAAAAATTCGAAAAGTTGCAGGAAAAAGCCCCAAAGGCTCTGTATTAAAAGGGGACATTCAGTAAACAAACCATTTTATTTTAGCTCATTGACTGAATATCCCGAATTATATCATTCCCTTCATCTGTAATAACGTGAATGCGAAATATTCCGCTATACAGGTAAAGGAATGCAGGATTATTTTTCAAAAACTTTTGTTGGAGGATGCGATCTCTCCGGCAATCAATTCATATCCTCTGTTATTCGGATGGAGGCCGTCACCGATAAACAGGCTTTCGTCTATTTTGCCGTCTTGCAGCAATAGGGCAGTTCCCGGATTGGCAAATTCGTAACCTTCCGTTTCCACCATCTCTTTAATATCGA
>ERZ779861.2944-NODE-2944-length-15165-cov-10.390999_pt1 | contig 15165 bp, 9 predicted proteins | sample MGYA00511558_ERZ779861 | MGnify/ENA primary metagenome ERZ779861 (study PRJEB29588, sample SAMEA2163432) | human gut metagenome | biome: human gut; feature: human-associated habitat; material: faeces | place: Denmark | collected 2008/2010 ... | reverse complement strand
GGGCCCGCGGGCCCGCCCCCTCCTGCATTTATAAGCCTAACATCTCCTTGATGATGCGGTCGGAGCCGCGCACCAAGCCGGTGAGGATCAGCATATTGAATACCATCTGGCCGACATACTGCCAGACCATGGTAGCGGCGCCCAGGGTGGCGTCCGCCGCCGGGGTGCTGCTGGAGAGGAACGCGGAGTAGATGATGCAGGCCAGCACCACCACCGCCCCCTCCATGCACACACCGATGTAGGATTTGATAAACTGCTTGCCGCTGGCAGAGGTGCCCTCTCCCGCAAACGAGGCCAGGAGCAGAGGCGCCAGGGCGGTGAACAGGTATAGGCGGAAAAACCTCCCGTAGACCGTCAAAAGCAGAACGAAAGACAAAACCGTGATGACCAGGGAGCCCAGGAAAGACACCAGCCAGAGGGGAATGCTCTCCAGAAGGCCCAGGCTCTCGATGGCGGTAACAATCTCCGTGGGCAGGGTGGCCGCCGTGGAGATGGAGGAGCTCATGCCGCCCATGACAGTATTGATGATCCCACCGCAGATATTGAAGATGGCAGTCATCAGCTCCATGCAGCTCCCCACGGCCACCTTTGCGATGATAAAGCGGATAAAATGGCGCAGGGCAAATTCCGGGCGCTGGAAGTCCCGGAAACTGGCGGCGCTCTGAAAGATGCCGATAGCAAAGAACAGGACCAGCAGGCCGTAACCGATCCCCACCAGGGCGTTATTGACGCCGGTAATGACGCGCCATATATCCCCGCCCTTGAACGTCTCCGGGGTTTGAGTGAGCAGGGTCCATATCTCAGCCAGCTTGCTGTTCCAGCCAGACAGGGCGTTTTCCAGCAGCCCCACGATCCAGTTGTCACTGATAGCAAATCACCTCCAGGCAGAAGGGGGATTTGCGTCTCACGGTGAGACACAAATCCCCCTCTTTTTCATTATCGTCTGTGTCGGCGGGGCCGGGGCGGTGGCTGATTTACAATGTTGTCGTCCCAGGGCCGTTCCGTCCGTGCCCTCCGCATGGCCTCGGTCTTGCTGTACCCGATGTAGAGCCGGTTGAACAGGGCTCCGTTTGGGGTTTCAAAGCACACGCTCCACCCGTTGGGTGTCAGGTCGCACCAGAGGATACGGTTGTATTTCCGCTCCGTCATACTACCCCGATGGCGGTCAGAATCTCCTTGGCAAAGGCAATCATCAAGCCGCCGAACAGACAAAGAAAGCCCTGGGTGCGCTGGCTGGCATCGTGGGATTGGATGGACATGCCCACCTGCACCACGCCCCAGCCCAGAATGATGATGCCCAGTGCCCGGATGATGGAGAAGATAAAATCCGACAGATTGTTTACGATGGTCAGCGGATCGCTCCCGCCGCCGCTACCGCTGGGGGCGGCCAGGGCCGGAACGGTGAGCACAGAGAGGGCGATCACCAGTGTTGCCCAAAAGCGCATGGCGCTCCGCCCCCGTTTTTGGCCAGATACGGGTCTTTTCATGTTCCAAATTCCTCCTTATAATTCGTCAATGATCTCTACCTCGTCTAAAGAGGTAAAGGTGAAATCCAGGTCGCCGGCGCTGTAAAGGCACCGGCTGGCGTGGATATAGGGGGCGGCCCCGCCGTCCCCGGTCAGCTTGATATTGGGGTGGCGCATGAGGTCGTATTTCTCGTCGATGACCGGGGCCTCGCCCCGCACCAGGACAAGGGCATAGCGGTTGTCCAGCATCCGCACCTCGTCCGGGGTCATCAGCTCCCGGCCCGCCTGCTGGAAGTTTTGGGAGTAGGAGCCGTTGCGCCCCTTACTCTGGCTGGAGGTCCGTGTCTCGATGGTCTCCTTGCCCAGTAGCTCGGACACATACTTGTGGGTGGATTGCTCGTTGCCTCCCAAATAGATAAAGGCGTCCGCATTGCCGATGATCCCCTCCCAGGAGTCCTTAAAAAGTTCCTTGAGCTGGGAGATATTTTGCAGGATGATGGTCGCCATCACATTCCGGGAGCGCATGGTGGCCTGGAGCCGGGCATATCCATCTGGCAGGGCAACATTGGCAAACTCGTCGAACATGAGCCGGACAGGGACGGACAGGCTCCCGCCATGCACCTTATCTGCTTGATAGTAGAGCTCCTGGAACGCCTGGGTATAGAGCATACCTACCAGAAAATTGAGGGAGACGTCGTTGCTGTCCGGGATGATGCAGAAGATGGCCTGTTTCCGCTCCCCCAGCTTCTCCAGCTCCATGTTGTCCGTGGCGGTGATCCGCTGGACCTCCGGCAAAGTGAATGGAGCCAGACGGACAGAGGCAGTAATTAAAATGCTCATGGCAGTCTCGCTGGGGGCCTGCTTGAATACCCGGTACTGCCGCAGGGCGATGTGGTTAGGGTTTTCCTCGGCCAGTCCCTCAAACAGCAGGTCCAGGGGGGATTGGTAGTCCCCGTCCCCCTCCTTGGCTGCGCCGTACTCCAGCATGGTCAGCATCATCTCCATGGTCTGTTCCTCCGGGGGCGCCTCATGGAGCAGGTACAGCATGAGGGCGCAGTCCAGGGCCGTCTCGCTTTATAGTGATAGGTAATCCTTTGAAGTAATCGCCGGATTTTCCCCCACTCCACACCGGACATGCGACTTTCACCGCATCCGGCGTTCCATCGATTGTGTTATCAGGCATTTAATCAATCACCAATAGAAAGTTGTTCAGATTGCCGCCAGTTTTGCGGCGGTGCGTAGGCTGTTGATTTTGGTCAGTTGTTTTCTTGTTACAGTCAGTTGTTTACAGATACTCTTGAGGGCAGCAGCATCCTGGTCGGTCAGCAAGGGCAGATACCGTCTATGGAGCAGCACCAGATTGCTGTATCGCTCCTGTCCGCCTTGCTCCTTTGGGACTTTCATGTGACACACGATGCTGTCCGGCTGCAAGAAACATTCGCTGCTAATGGCGCACTTGCCCTTCTGGGCAGACAGCAGGGAAAGCCTGCAATCAGCATATTCCAGGCTGTGGCCCTTTGGCGGATGTTCCCGCAGATACGCAAACAGGGTCGTATCCATCTCCAGATTATCGTGTATCTTCTTCCGACCCGTTGGAGAAAAGCAGCAGACAGCGGCGCTGATTCCGATTGCGGTTTTATACTTGATGAACGCAATGGGATAGATTGGCCGGTTGATACCAGACACATACCGCACCATTTGAGAAGCGCCGAAACGCTCCTTTTCGCTGTCCGTCATGGCACCGCCCTCCCGGACAAGCTGACAGCCGCTTTCCGTGTTCAGACGGTTGGTCAGCACTGTCATGGCTCTGCGGTGGATTTTCCGGCAGTCCAGACTGATGCAGGTAGCAATCCTGTAGTAGTTCTGGATGCCCAACACCATTTCGTCAAACAGGCCGATTTCCTCTGACTGCGTTCGCCCTTGGGCTGGCTTTACAATGCGCTTTGCCTGCTCTACGAGCTTGCTTTCTTCCAACTGTAGCTTTTTGTCACAGATATGGGACTTCACGACATATTTTCCACCCTTGCGGTACACCATGATTTTGAAGCCGAGAAACTCGGAGTAACGCTTTCGCACATTGACAATGCGTGTTTTCTCCGGGGAGACCTCCAACTTCAACCGTTCGGTAATCCACCTTGTGACAGCTTCCATGGTCTTCTTCGCGTCCTCTCGGTTCCGGCAGAAGATACGGAAGTCATCCGCATAGCGCACAATGAACATTTCTTTGAGATTGCTATTCCGCATTTTCTGGTAGCCCTTGCTCTTGTCAAAGACCTCGGAGGTGCGGATGGTGCGCCATGTTCCGCAGCGGTTTGCCACGGGGTGTTCCGTCCATTGGCTGTCGATCCAGTGATCCAGTTCATTGAGTACCACATTGGCCAGCAGCGGGGAAATGATTCCGCCCTGGGGCGTTCCCTTTGTCGGGTAAACGGTGCTGCCGTCCGGCATACGGATGGGAGCCTTCAGGATACGCCTGAGGACAAACAGAAGCTGTTTGTCCTGGATGCCCAGCGCCCAGAGCTGCTTGATGAGCTTGCTGTGGTTCACATTGTCAAAGAATCCTTTGATGTCAAACTCCAAAACATAGTGTAAATGCGCCCGTTGCAGCAGGGAGTAAGTACGGGAAATTGCGTGCTCCACTGACCGATTCGGGCGGAACCCATAGCTGTTGTTGCTAAACTTTGCCTCACAGATGGGCTCCAAGATTTGTTTGATGCATTGCTGCACCAATCTGTCCCAGATGCAGGGGATACCCAGCGGCCTGGTTTTGCCGTTTGGCTTTGGGATGTCCTTCCGGCGCACTGGTTTGGGACGGTAGCCGTGTGCGCTGCCTGTGACAATTTTTCTGACCTTACCGATGACCTCAGCCGGTGGAAGCCGTCCAATGTCACCGATATTCTGCTTGTCTGTTCCTGCTGTGTAGCTGCCTGTGTTGGTCTTGATATTTCTGTAGGCCAGCATGATGTTGTCCGGGCTTAATACCAGTTTCATCAGGCCGGTGAATGTTTCACCGGCTTTGCTTTTGGCGTGCAGTTCGTCAAATGTCCGCTGCATACCGTAATACTCGGCGTGCCGCTGGGCGTCCATACACAGGACTTTTTTCCTTTCTTTTGGCATAAGGCATCACCTCCCGTTTGGAAAAGTGACCCTTTTGGTCTTACTCGAATCCTTATGATTGGATTGAATAATGCCTGTTTCCACAATTCGACTTGTGACCATTCCTCCATCCCCATTACAGGGACTTCTTTGGTTCGATCACTACTTTTCAGCAGCGGTTCACCCGCTTATTGTTCTTCGCCGGGTTCTTTCTTGCGAAAGCCGCTGCCTTTCCTCGTTCCGGTAATTCTATCTGTGCATCTATACCTTTAGGTTTCCGCTATGAGCCTGCCGGCTGGGATGTGCCTGTAACACAACATGGTCGTTCGTAGGGACAATTTCTACTAAACCACACCGGCTGCGCTTGAACGCACCCATACATTTCTATATGGTCTTCTTATAGACCCGTACATTCGCGGATTCGTCAGTCCGCCCGCTACGGCGAACATTCTAACCATGGGTATTTTATAGACCCTTGGCCTATAGGCAACACAGTCTGCCTCCAGACCGCTTTCGGCCACCGTTGGCGGCGGTTACGGTTGCTCTCAGCCGTTGTCGTGGGGCTTCGTACACCGGATTTGCAGCCGATGCACGCCCACCGAGGGCAGGCGTTTCAGGGCGTTACCCCGTCATTCCACCTGTCGAATTACCAGTTATCCAAACAACGCTATTTGTTGTTTGTCCGCTGACTTTTTACCGCCAGCGAACGAGTCGCACTCTCCCAGAACGGGTCATTGGAGTGGGCGTTCTTTGGCGTGGTGTTGCGGATAAAGTTGCTGATGAGCTTCAGCACGTCGGCGTCGCTGCGGATATAGCGGAATGGGTTGTAGCAGTCGGAGCGTTCCAGATCCACCAGGTCAAAAACTTTGACCACATATCCCTTGCGGAGTAGCAGGGGGATGGTGTTCCGGGCCAGTTCTCCTTTTGGATCGGTGCAGATATAGGAGGCGTTGGCGAGGTAGACGTTGGGCTTGACCACATACCGGGTCTTGCCGGAGCCGCTGCCGCCCACCACAATCTGCAAAAGATTCCTCTGGTGTTTCCGGCTGTTCAGGCTCATGCGGATATGCTGGGTGAGGATGACATTGTTCTCCGGGTTCTTGTCCTGGTATTTGCGGCAAAGCTGTTTGGCGTCGCCCCAGTGGGCGGAGCCGTGTTCCTCTCCCGGCCGCCGGTTCTGACGGGTGGATTGGAACAGCACCACGGAAAAGCCATAGAGCACCAGGGCCCCCAGCAGAAATTGGGGGGTGTGGGGCGTCCATTGGATGGCAAAGGGGCGTTCCAGCAGAGTGCTGAAACGCCCCATGAGGTCAAACACCGTCATGCCGTCCTCATAGCCGGAGGCCAGGAGCGCCGCCAGATAGAGGACGGGGACGGCCAGCAGCGCCCAGGGGAGGGCGCCGCTGGTGTGAGGTTGTGGTTTCATCGGCCAGTCTCACCTGCTGTCGAAATGCGTCTCACGGTGAGATTTAATAGCCGGTCCGGGGCAGGGGCTCCGGCTTGGCATACACGGAAGTCACCCAGCGGGACACCCCCATGATCCACTGGCCGTTGTAGAGCCCACCCACATCAGCCACGTTCACAAAACTGGAATTATTGGCAAGGCCCTGGGCGACAGTTCCGTGGACATAGGGCGTCTCCACTTGGGCAAAGCCGCCTTTCACCGCGCCGAACACCACCATGAACTCCGTCACCTTTTCGTTGGCGGCGAGGCCCAGGGCGGTGGGAGAGGCGTCCAGCACATAGTTCTGTGTGGTGGAGAGGTTGTCCGCCAGGGTCCGATAGGTGTCGCCGGAAAGGTTGGTCTTGTAGACGATCTTGTAGGCGAGCTGCTGGTTGTAGGTGCCGGTGACGATCCGGGTCAAAGTCACCTGGGCAGGCAGAGCGTCCCTCCAGTAGAACGAGGTGAGGGGGACGGTGGAGGTGTTGCCGATGCCGGTGAGGGTGTACTGGATGGGCTGGCCGGAGACGACCTGGGCGGGGCCGGTCTTTTTGATGTTGATGCCGGTGGCTACGCTGTCGTTCTCCACTTCAAAGGTGACGATCTGCCCTTCATATTCCAGGTAGGCGTTCATCACTGTGGGATTGACGGCGTAATAGTCCGGCGCTGTGACCTCCCGGACGGTATAGCGGCCCAGGGGGAGCAGCTTGGACACGGCCCTGCCCCGGCTGTCGGAGCGGATAGTATCTACCACATTCCCGGCCTTGTCGTAGATTTCAAACACGGCCCCCTCCAGGAGCGTGCCCGCGGGCAGGCCGTTGATGGGGTTATCGTTGGCGGACTTCTTGATGATCTGGATTTGGCCCAGGATGGGGGTGTTCTGCCATTCAATCTCGGTGGTCTCCCCGGACTTCACATAGACGGTCTTTTTCTCCGTGTCCAGGACATACCCCTCGTTCTCCAGCTCCCGCAGGTAGTAGCGGCCGGCGGGCAGGTCCTCGATCCAGACATACCCCTCGTTGTCCGAAGTGTACTGCCCGATGGGGGTGTTGGTATCATCGTACAGCAGGAACGTCACGCCGTAGATGCCTTCGCCGGTAGTGCTGGAGGTCTTGTGGATCAGGATGCCGCTGACCGCCTCGTTTTCCACCTGGAGGGTGGTGGTTTTCCCATCCTCCACCGTGAAATACGCGGGGGTGTCATCCAGCTTGAAGCCCTCCGCGCTCTCGATCTCCACGGCGTAGTAGGCCCCGTCCTCCAGAGGCAGGAACACCCGGCCGTTTCGATCCGTGGTCACGGTGTCCACCAGAGCGCCGTCTATCTCCCGGATTTCAAAGGTCACATTGGGGATGCGCTGGGTCTTGTCGGCGGAATTGACCTTGACCAGCTCCACGCCGCCGATGGGGTCGTTATACACCGTAATGGTCTGGGTGTCGTTGGGGTTGATGACCACCGTTTGGGTGCGGGTCTCCTCATGGATGGTGTAGCCCTCGATGGTCTTGGTCTCCGTGATGATAAATGTCCCCACCAAACCGTCCAGGATGATCTGGCCGTTTTCGTCGGTGCGGTAGAGGCCCATGCTGGAGGTCATGCCGTCGTTATCGTCCACCACCGTGCCGTCCGCCTCGGTGATGGTAAACTCCACCCCCTCCAGGGGCTCGTGGGTGACGGAATCCAGCTTGTTGATGACAAGGCCGCCCTTGGGCTGGTTGAACACCTCCAGGGTATAGGTCTGGTGGTCTTTCACGATAATGGTCTTGGGAGTATCGTCCAGCAGGTAGCCGTTCTTGGCCTGCACCTCCTGGACGATATATGTCCCCGGCTCCAGGTCAGGGATGGAAATATAGCCGTTGCTGTCGGTACGGTACTCCCCGTTGGAAGTCCCCACAACCGCGCCGTCCGCGGTTGTCACCTTGAAGATCACATCGGACAGGGGCTCCTTGGTCACGCTGTCCATCTTCTTAATGAGCAGGCCGCCCTTGGGGGTGTTGGTGATGACCACCGTTTGGGTGTCTCCGCCCTCCCCGATGACTACATTGGTGGAGGGGTTGTCGATGGTGTACCCCTCCGGGGCCTGGAGCTCCGTCAGGACATAGGCGCCGGGGGTCAGGTTGGAAATGCGGATTTCGCCGTTGGCGTCCGTCTCGAAAATCCCGGCTTGGGTCAGAGTGGAGTCACCGATTACCCCGTCCAGGCCCACTTCACACCCGGATGCTGTGGTGACGCGGAACTGGGCGCCGGCGAGAGGCTGGCCGGTCACGCGGTCCCGTTTCTGGATAATCAGGGCCCCGCGGGGTTCATTTTTGAAGGTAAGGGAGACGGTGCGGCCCGCCTGGATTTGGATGGTTTGGGATTGGGTGTCGATCTCGTAGCCGTCCGGGGCCCGTGTCTCCGTGACAATGACGCTTTTGCCCGGCTCCAGGCCGTTGATGCGGATTTCGCCATTTTCGTCGGTGATAAAGATCCCGTTGCTGTCCCCGATCACACTGCCGTCCGCATAGGTGATTTTGAACTCGGCGTCAGGCAGGGTCACGCTGGGGTTGACAGAGCACACCTTGCGGATCAGCAGATTGCCGTCCGGGAGGTTTTCAAAGTGGACAGTGATGACGCTCTGCTCCCCATTGTCCGCAAGGTAGACGGTCTCGGAGCTCTGGAGGATGCTGTACCCGTCCGCCGGGTCAATTTCCTCCACGATGTATGACCCCGGCTCCAGGCCCGTCCAGAGGGCCATGCCGTTGGCGCCGGTGGTTTTCTGCCCGATGACGGTGCCGCCGGTGCCGGAGGCGCCGCCCAGGTAGCGGAGCTGGAACGTAGCCCCGGCCAGGGCCTCGCCGGTGACGCTGTCCGTTTTGTGCACCACGATAGCGTTGAGGGGGACATTCTCAAAGGTCAGAGATTTGCTTTCCCCGCCCTCAATGTAGATCTCCTGGGTGGCGGGCTCCTTGATGGTGAAACCGTGGGCAGGCTCCAGCTCCGTCACCTTGTACCAGCCGTCCCGCAGGCCCTCCAGCACGATCTCGCCGCGCTCGTCGGTGAAGTGGGTCCCCAGGTCGTTCAGCTCCCCGGTGGTGGTGCTGTTGGAGCCGTACCACACCTGGAACTTGGCCCCCTCAATGGGATTGCCGGTGATGCTGTCCACCTTGTGGATGGTGAGGGTGGGTTTCTTATGATTTTCAAAGAAAATATCGGAGTCCCGGTTGGGGTATAGGGTGATAAGCTGGCTGGGGGCATCCAGCAGGTAGGGCTCCGGCACGCTCTTTTCCGTCACCTCGTAGACGATAGGCAGCAGGTTTTCCAGGGTGGCCGTGCCGTCCGGCCCGGTTGTCACCTCGTTGATGGTGCTGCCGTCCGCCGCTTTAACGGTGAACACAGCTCCCGCCACGGGCGCGCCGGTATCGGCGTCACTTTTGTGGATGGTGAGGCTGGGCCGTTTCTGGTTCTCCAGGATGATGGTGGAGGTTTTGCCTGGGAACAGCTCTACATGATGTTCCACCGGGTCAATGAGGTGGTTCGCCACGGTGGAGGTCTCTTTGATCGAATATACGCCCGGCTCCAGGTCGGAGATCAGGATTTCCCCCTGTTCATTGGTGGTACGATCCAGGTAGTGGGTGCCGTCCTCAATCTTTGCGATGCGGAAGGTCACGCCGGCCAGGGGAGAGCCGTCCGCACTCAGCTTGACCAGATGGAGGGAGGGTTTGATGGTGTTGGTAAAGACAAACTCCGCCGTCTGGTTGGCCTCCAGCTGAATGATGCGCTGGGCTTGGTCGATGATATAGCCAGGGCACTCCAGCTCTGTCACTACATAGGCCCCCGGCTCCAGCTCGGACAGGTCAATTTCACCGTTTTGGTCGGTGGTGAACTCCGCCGGGCCAAAGCTGCCGTCCACGGCCTCAATACTGAACTTGGCATTGGGGATCACCTTGGACGGATCGGCGCTGTCCACCTTGACCAGATAAATGCCGGGCTTGCGGTCATTAAAGAAGTAAAGGGGCTTGACACCATCCCCAGCGGAGAGTTCGATTTCCTGGGGCGTGGAGTCCACCAGGTGGCCGCTGTCCCCAGTGTCTACCTCCTGGACAAGATAGGTGCCCGGCGTGCAGTTGGTCAGAGTGATCTCGCCCAGGGCGTCCGTCTCGTAATCCCCCAGCAGTTCCCCGTCCCGCCAGATTCGGAACGTGACGCCGGACATGGTTTCATGGCTCTCCCGGTCATACTTAATGATTTTCAAGCCGGGCAGGGCCTCATTCTTGATGGTGTACTCCACACAGTCCCCGGTGACAACGGTGGTGGTATAGGTCTGGGGGTCGCGCTCCCAGCCCTCCGGGGCGGTGAGCTCCACGATTTCGTACGCCCCCGGCTTCAGCTCCGTGAAGGTATAGGAGCCGCCGGTGTCTGTGGTGCCGGTGTAGGTCGCGCCGCTCTCGATGTGCTTGATCTGGATACGGGCCCCGTACAGCTCATCGCCGGTGTCCGCGTCCACCTTGACCACCCGCAGTTCACCATAGGGCTCGTTCCAGAATGTGACCTCGGCTGTCTCGCCGTAGCGGACGGTCACTTGCTGGGTGTCCTCCTCCGGGAGCAGGTGATACCGGCTGGGGATTTCCTCCGTTACGGTATAGAGGCCGCTGAGGGTCAGGGGGATCAGGATTTCACCCTCGGCGTTGGTGGAGAAAGAGCCAATGGGCTCCCCGTCTGGGCCGGTCACGGAGAAGATAGCGCCCTCCAGGGGGTTCTCCGTCCCTGCCTCCAGCTTAATAATTTTCAGGCCGGTATCGGGGGGATCGTCCTCCGGGCTGTCGGCGTAATTGCTGATGGCGGCCACGTCCAGCTGCACATTGTTGTCCAGGTCGCAGATATAATTTTGCAAGTTGCCGAATCGGTCTTTCTCCTGGCAGACGGCATACATGGCGGCGTATTGTGCCACGGGCGCGGAGAGGGAGAGCTGAACGCTCCCGGTCTGGCCCGCCACGCTCTCCAGGGGATAGAGGATTTTGAACTGGCCGGAGTAGCCGTCGCCGGTGGGCTCGGTAGTGACGGCGGTGATCTCGTTGTTGTCCATGTCCACGATTTTCGTGCCCTCCGGCACCTGGGAGGGGTCGGAAAAGGCCACGGACACGTCGTAGTCATATACCCAGGTCTCACTCCAAACGGTAAAGACCTGCTGCTTGTACTCCTGGCCGTCAATGGTCACGGGGTAAGCGGTGGACTTATCCGCCGTGACGGTCATGCGGGGGTCCAGCATGTAGTTGTAGGTGGTGCCCCGCTGGTAGATGTCCTTGGCAGCGGCCAGGATGCGGTTGCCAATGTCCAGCTCGCTCCCGGTCAGGCCGGGGGCGACCTTGAGGTTATTGATGGACCAGTTGGGGAGCAGATAGCACCAGAGGGCCATCTTGGTGGCGTAATATGCCTGATACTTGTTGTCCAGGCCCAGTTCCCCCAGGCTGCGGTGGGGGTAGCCGTTGGAAATGATGCCCACCACCTTGGGATCGCTGGACTTTTCCTCGGCCAGATATTTGATGCTCTCACCGGGGCCCACGGTCTGGGGCACGCCGTACTGATTTGGATTCACACAGTACGCCGGCGCCTCCTTGAAAGTCCCGTCGTTGGCCTCATAAAGAAAATAGGTATAAATCTGCTTGCGGACCGTGCCGTTGATGGAGAGATACCCCAGCTCGTAGTCGCCGTTATAGATGTTGACCTCGCCCAGCGCGGCCTCCACGCTGTCGGCGGCAAAGGCCCCGGTGGGCAGCAGGCCCAGGGCGATGACAAAAGCCAGGAACAGAGATAGCAGTTTTTTCATGGCGCCTCCTTAAAAATGGGCAGAAAGAGGCGTTGTATTCTATTTTTACATCACCTCCATCTGCCAAAGATCAATTAGAATAGACTGTTACAAAAATTCAAAGCAAAAAATAAATCCCACTGTGAGATTTATTTGACCTCCACAGCCTGCACCTGCCAGCGGTATTCGCGCTGATCCCGGACGCAGGTGTAGAGCGTCATGCGGTTGTCTGTAGTGGACGCGGTGCCGCTGTCATCCGTCTCCAGCACTTTCTGGACGCTGACCACCTCATAGGTACGGGTGCCCAGCTTGGTGGTCCAGGTGACGGTATCTCCATGCTCCAGGGTGTGAAGGTCTCCGAAGTCATCCCGGACACCCCGGTTATGGTAGAGTGGGGAAGCGCCGCCTTATCACATTTCTGCGACAGGTTTGCGCCACCCCCTCTCAGAACCGTGCGTACACCTCTCGATGTACACGGCTCGCCATCATTACTCCATCTTACAAAACTCTTTTGCCATGAATTAGCTTGTGACAACTTTCGCAGACCACCAATGTTTTCCGCCGTTTGGCAATCATGATTTGCTCCCAGGGTTCTTTACCCTGCAAATCCTTCACCTTACGGACATGGTGGATCTCATAGCGTTCCGCGTCGGTTGCTCCACATAACTCACAGACTTTTGCGGACAGACGTTTCTCAAAGGTCGTTGTAGTATACGCATAGCGCACAGCCGCCTTTGAGATTTGGTCAATTGGGTTCCAAGCGTCCTTGCAATCGCGATATTTGGCAAAGTAACAACGCTTTCGGCCCTGTTTTGTCTCATAGGGTATCCCCCAACTGCCCCGTCTATCTTTGTACTGAGCCATTATCTTGCTGATTTTACTTTTATGCTTTCCCGCAAGGGTTTTCAGGCAGCTATATTCCATTAGGTATGCAAAATAATCCAGTTTCCCGAAATTACTTGCAATAGAATAATAGTTGCAAATTCCCCGAAGTTCCGCATTATAGGCAGATACAATTTCAAGGTCAGTACATCGCAGCAAGGATTTTCTGCGCTCCGGCTTGACGCTGCCGTCCTCCGTTTGGCGTACCACTTTATTGTCAAACAGAAATCGCATGATTTTTTCTTCTAATGGTACACAGAGTTCCACTTTACCACTTAGAGTCCGTTTAGAGCGTTTTTGCGGCCCTCCATATCTTATTTGGTTATTGCGCCTGACCCGTACATCATAACCCAAAAACCTGGCGTACTCATTACTGTGAGTAATAAGCGTCTTTTCCTCACTGAGTTCCATTTTCAGCGTTCCTGCAATAAACTCCGACAACTGGCGCTTGATTTGCACACAGTCCTCTTTGCTTCCATTCACACCAATCAGGAAATCGTCCGCATAGCGCACATATTTCAGCTTTTTATCCGTCTGTGACTTGCAGGGCGTTCTGAGCAGTTCTTTGCGCAGTATTTCCTGCCGGTGCAAAAGCTCTGATTTTTCATCGTCTTCGGCGGTTTTCAGCTTTTTGCGGATATATTCCATTTTACTGATGATTTTCTGGTATTCTGGTGTAAATTTACGCTCTTTTGGCCTGTCAAAGCCCTTTGCGAGGTTGACAACAAACTTGTCCAGTTCATGCAGGTAGATGTTCGCAAAAATTGGTGAGCAAATTCCGCCCTGCGGTGTCCCGCTGTATGTCATGTGGTACTGCCAATCTTCACAATATCCAGCTTTCAGCAGTTTCCAGACCAGCTTGATGAGTCGTGCGTCTTTAATTTTGCTGTTGATAATGCCCACCAAGGTTGTATGGTTGATGTTGTCAAAACATCCCTTGATGTCACCCTCTACAAACCAGCGGATACCATTGAAACCCCGCTTGATTGACTTCAGCGCAGTGTGACAACTGCGGTTAGGCCGAAATCCATGGGAGCAGTCCATGAATACAGGTTCATAGACCGCTTCCAGTATCATACGAAGGGCCTCCTGCACCAGCTTATCCGTGAAAGTGGGAATCCCCAGCGGACGCATTTTGCCGTTCGCCTTCTGAATATAAGTACGGCGGGCCGGGTGCGGGGTGTAGGTTTCATCAGTAAGCATTTTGATGATCTGTTCTATCTTTGCCTTGCTGAAACCATCCGCTGTGTCCGTATTTACCCCTTGGGTTGACGCTCCATTGTTCGCGTATAGGTTTTGATACGCCTGGTAGTACAGGTCTGGACGAAGCATATACCGATACAGTCGGGTAAAAACCTCGTCCTTATTCCTTGCTGAGTTTTGTTTGATATTCTCCAAAATCTCCATTGTTGGCTTCATTGTGAGGTATTCCTCCCTAATCGCTGTTGATTTTGGCACGTAATGACTGCCGCCCTTCGCCGTGTAAGGGGCGTTACCCCTCTCATTGACTACTATGGCGGCTCCGTTGCCTTGCAGGATATTCAGACACTAGCTGTCATAGCCATGTTTCCCTCCTATGGCATTCCTGTTTAGGCAATCCCCAGTTAGCGTGATTAGTTGGTATGCGGATTGTCGGATATGTTTTCGCTTCTTTACCACTGGTTCTCCAGCAGGTCTTATGAGTTAGTTGATAACCATTTGGATGCCGGCCATACCCAAATGTACTCATATCAGAGGTTTCAGACACTTTCCTCTGCCCTTGCATAATGGGGACTCAAAGCTCACAATAACAAACTCAGTTCTATCCTCATATCCGCTTGACATTGCGGTTCAGTCGTGCCAAATTGCCTTTAGGCAACTTACCGCTTTCCTGCCGTGCTATGTTCCCGTGTCAGCTTTCGCCTTTCGGTTAGGCAGGTTGTCTCCCGCGTTATCTTACGGGGTAGTACCATGGTTCTACTTCTAATCACGCCCTATCTGGGCGCACCCCAGCGATACAACAGTTGCCATCCCAGATTGAGGTATCCGGGAAGTGCCCCGCTCCCCTGGCAAGCGTGGCGCTGTCTGTGCCCTGGTAAACCTTGACGGACAGGCCGATGGCAGGGATTTTCAGCGTTCCCAGGTAGCCGCCGGAATAATAGAGGTCATCCGTGACCTCCGTGTACTGGGTGACGGCAAAGGACGAGCCGCCGGAGCTGACTGCTCCGCCGGACAGGGCGGGGGGCATGACCACGGCCCCCGTGCCGTTGCCCGACACTGTGACCTGGGCTGCCCAGTCCTGGTCCACCAGATTGGGCGTCAGCAGCGTCCCGCTGTTCAGGGTATAGGATGTGGGGCTCCCAAAGGCGGGCGGGATCACCGCCGCCGTCTTGCTCCGATCGATGTTCACCGGCTCGTCCCTGGTGATATACTGGGTATCGTCCGAAGTGGGCGTGCCAAACAGTCCGGCCTCCGGCGCGTCCATGGTGTAGTCCAGGGCGGAGGCGGGCGTGGCAAGCGCC
>ERZ779861.2915-NODE-2915-length-15280-cov-2.883678_pt1 | contig 15280 bp, 14 predicted proteins | sample MGYA00511558_ERZ779861 | MGnify/ENA primary metagenome ERZ779861 (study PRJEB29588, sample SAMEA2163432) | human gut metagenome | biome: human gut; feature: human-associated habitat; material: faeces | place: Denmark | collected 2008/2010 ... | reverse complement strand
TATGACCTGAAGTGCAATATGAGCAAAAATTCCGGTTACAATCATATAACCATACACATCTGGCGCATTTTGGGCAATAAACAACAGTCTGTATAAAAGCAATCCAAAAATCACAAGGATCATAATAACACCAAACACTCCCAGTTCCTCACAGATTGCTGACAAAATCATGTCATTTTGCACCTCTGGAATAATCATTTTCTGAGCACTGTTTCCTAACCCTTTTCCAAAGAATCCGCCAGAACCGATTGCGTACAGTCCCTGCAAAGTCTGATAACTTCCGTCTGAAGCATATTTTTCCGGGTGTAGCCATGCAATGACACGGCGAAGTCGGAAGCTTGTACTTGTCTCAAGAGTCTTTGACAAAATAAACACTCCGGCTGATACCACTACCACCCCGGCTCCAACAAGCATCAGAAACGGTTTCGTCTTTGGATGCATAACAAAAATAAGAATACATGTAATTCCAAGTACAATCATACCTGTACTTAGGTTATCTGTCAGAATATATACGCACGCGGCATTGAATCCACCCCAGGCCAGTATCTTCAAAATACCATTCAGAGTCTTTGCCTCTTTTCCAAGTTCAATAATCACTACCGGTATAAACAAAATTACTGCGATTTTTGCAATCTCTGCCGGCTGTAACTGCTGATTTTCCGGAAGCCTTAACCACCTTCTCGCTCCATTGACCGTCTTTCCGAGCGGCGTCTTAACTAACGCCATCAGAAAGATTGAAAACCAATACAACGGTTTCGCCAATTTAATATAGTAATGATAATCTATTGTTGATACGATTATCATTCCCAAAAAACCAACCACACAGAAAATCAACTGGCGCTTTAAATAGAACATACTGTCCCCTTGTTTTATCAGGGCACTGTAAGAACTGGTACTAAATAGCATTACCAATCCAAAACAAATCAAAAAAATCAGAACAGCCAGCATACTGTAGTCAAAATACTGGTCTGTACTCTTAACATTCCTTGTATTTCTTTTTTTCTTTTTTCTTTCTGTCATTTTTTATACTCTCCAATCGTTTCTATTATAACGGGACACGCTTTCAAAAACAACAGATAATTCATGAGTACAGTAAATTCACAGTTTTTCAGATTGAAACATAATATGATAGTGCAATCAGTTATGAAAGGAATATGGAAAATGCAAAATTACCGTTATCGCTCATCAGGAAATCCCAGAGGTTGTATGAGACAGCCAGATTCCAGACGAGACAATACGAAATCAGATACTTTCTGTGATATGCCATATCAGGATCCTTGCAACATACCTTGTCAGGATCCCTGTAACACGCCTTACCAGGATTCCTGCAGTACGCCTCATCGGCAAATGAATAATCAAGAATTATGTGCAGGTATAGCATTAGACCAAATGCCTGTGACTATGGCTTATGTACCGTGGACGAAATGGCGGAATATTTATGAGGCTGAAAAAGGATTACGAAGAGGAACCATTTTTCAGGATCTGGATAAACCTTTCCGTGGAATAGGAGGTTGTCAAAATGGCAGATAACAGACCTTGCAAAGCAGAGCTTCTGGACTGGATCAACACTATGAGTTTTGTATGCGATGATACAAAATTGTTTCTGGACACTCACCCATGTAACACAGAAGCCTTAGAATTTTACGAGGAATTTAAAAATCAAAGAATGCAGGCACTTCAGGAATATGCAAAGTATTATGGTCCATTGACACTGGATACCATGTGTACTCCTGCTGATAAGTGGAAATGGATTGATACACCGTGGCCGTGGCAGGAAGGAGGGTGCTAGTCTATGTGGAATTATGAAAAAAGATTACAGTATCCGGTGAAAATCACAAAAACAAACCCAAAAATCGCACAGATTATACTTACGCAATATGGTGGACCTGATGGAGAATTAGGCGCATCTATGAGATATCTCTCTCAACGATACACGATGCCATATAAGGAAGTAACAGGAATACTGACAGATATAGGTACTGAGGAACGGGCACAAAAACGTTATCGCTAATTTTTTATTCCATTATTTTCTTATAAAAAAGAGGCAATATTTTCCATCTATCTAAATTGAATCGCTTCGATTCTGAGCGCCTGTCCGACCGTTCCCATCGTGCCCACTCCGTCCGCCTTTGTCCAGTCTGTCCAACCGGAATTCTGAACATGTACGCGATACTCGAAGTCACCTTCGAAGCACAAGCATTCCAGGCGTTTACCCTCGCCTACTGTGCCGATAATAGTATCTTTTTTGATGACACCATAGTCTTCCCATCCGATTCCCTGGATGTGCGCTTTCGCCTTGATTTCCATGCTAAGTGGATTGATTTTGAAAGCTTCCAGTCTGAGGTTATGACCCGTGATGCCAATGATATTTTCGCAAGCTCTCTCTCCTAACCAGCCTCTGTTCTGGACGTGTGGATTGACAAGGAATTTAGCAGTCATGATCTCGATTGCTTCAATTTGCAACCCTTTTCCTTTTGTGCCCGCCCAGTTTCCGTTGAATGTCCAATCTGTCCATCCGATGTTTTTCTGGTGAACTCTGTAGATATATGGCGTATCCTTACCGGTAATCTTGATTGCCTCGATACGTTTGTTCTGTCCTGTGGTGCCAAGGATTGTGTCTTTGGAGATATTCTTGTATTCCTTATCGCCTACATCCTTGATATGCACTACCACGTCTGTTTCACCGACAGGAATAAGTCGGAACGCTTCGATGCGCCGGTTCTGTCCGGTCGTTCCAACCATTGCTCCATCGCACTGCCAAGACGCCCAGCCGATTTCGCGCATGTGCGCCTGGTATGAAATTTCTCCAAGGTGACCGGTGGAATTTTGTGTAACGCCTCCACTTTTTAATTCTCCGTCGATTGGTTCTTTCTTTGGTGCGGATGCGACAATTCCGAATGCATTTAAAATACCTCTAGCTAAGTCGTCTGTCTTGGCGTTAAATTTATTCAGGTCTTCTGCGTTGGTGATAAATCCATTTTCTAACAGGCGATAGCTGTATCCTTTTTTAGCTGCTCTTTTTGCGTTTGCAAGGTCGCTTCGCCCTACAATGCTATTGCTGCGTCCCGGGAAAAATGAGGTGATGAAATCCGCGAGCTTATTGTCGTACTGATCTGCTGCAACACCACCTTTGATAATTACATGCCCGCCTTTCGCAGATGCTGATGCACTGTCCATGTGGAGTTCCAGAATTTCATAACTTTTTGGAATGTTGAGTGAACTGATTCCCTTGTCTGCGTACCAGTTTCGATTGGTATCCGCAATTGTGACGTTGTTTCCTCCTAATACTGCGAGTCTGGAAGCAAGGTATCTGACTCTCTCCGCTTCTGTGAATCCGTATCCCACGGCTCCAGAGTCTCCTGCTCCGTGTCCGGCAATTAAAAATAAATGTGCCATGTTATTCTCCTTCCTGTGCGACGTCGCACATAAATAATAAGAGGACGATTATTCGCCCTCAACCTCCGGTAATCCTGCTACACTTGTCAGCAAGGATAAGATTCCTGCCAGTACTGATGCTGAGACTACAAGCTTTGCATCGACCTGACCGAGTGCTGTTGCTGTTCCAATGGTTGCTACTGCAGTCTGTGCTACCGTTTTCACTGCTCTGACCGCTGCTTTCTTAGCCCACTTCTTTGTATCTACAGATACTTTAAATACACAATTTTTAAACATCATTAATCCTCTCCTTCATTGGGTGGCTCTGTAGGCAGCTCCATAAGCGCATGATATATTTGCGTGCCTACACCATTCCCCTTTAATGTGTGATATTGTTTATATTCGTCTTCCAGTGATTGTTTAACATACAAAGGGCAATATCCGTAATCGTCGTGATACTTGTTATAGAGGCGTATCAAATCCGCCCTGAGTAGTGCACGTATTCCTTTACGCATAGCAATCACCTGATAATATATGTATGCAATTGCTGATATCACGAACGATAATAATGCCCAATTTTCTGATAAAAACTTAATCATGTGCGTCCTTTCCTTATTTTATGGTATAAAAATAAGACCTTTCGGTCTTGCACGTATTTCCATATGATCACCTCTACTCTCCCGGATACTCCTCTTTGTACAGCATCTCATACTCTTCCACAGGAAGTTTTCCTTTTTTCACATACTCGATACCATATCCTTTTGCTTTTTCCTGGAACTTCTCCGGGATTGCATCAAATGTAATCGTTCCGATGATTAATCTGTTAAAAAATACTTTTGCCATCATTTTATCTCTCCTTTTCTTATTCATTGTTTCCAAGTGCTTCAAACAATTCGCACACAGCAACTTCAAGATCATTGATTCTTTCTTCATTGCTTACCACCATTTCTTTCTTCTTAAAATCCTCCTCGCTGAGTCCAAGCTTCTCCATCATTTTTCTCTGTGCATCATTCACTAGCTCCACCTCCTACTTCTGCAAGGGATACGATATATTCCTCTTCGTTTGGGATTGGAAGCTGATAGCCGTCACCGTTGCTGTTGTGGAATGTCAATGTACCGCCTGCTTCTACTTCAATTGGTTCCTGGAAAGTAGTGTCTATGATGTCGGAGATATCAATGATCTGTTCATCATCGAGGTTATAATAGAGCATGACACCTTGTATTCCCACTTTGAAATCATTCGCATCAGAATAAGAAGAATCAACGACTACCATGTTTGATGGATTAAAATAATAAAATTTGTCTTCTTTTCCAATTGAAACATTCGTTTTTTTTACATATTTTGAACAAATTGATTTTGAGATAGAATTGTTAAATTTATTTGTTGTGAATAATGAATTAACATTTTCTTGATAATTTTCCCACGGCAGCGTCCCCAAATCAACTTTCCCAACTCGCTTATGATACTGCTTATTCTCCCAGTCCACGTAATTATATACGTCATCACTCACCCCGTCTCCATAGCCATCAAGATCAAGGATTGCTTGTGGAATTGGATGGGTATTTTTGTGATATGGAGAATAGGCTGTTGCAGTTGCACCGTCTTCTAATTGGAAATTTTCAAAAATACCACTCATACCGCCGTTTCTGAATTCAATATATTGTCTAGATTCAAAGGATTTATAAGTGAATTTTACCACTATATGTTTTTTTACATTAAGTGAAAATCCATCTATTACACCGCTTGAATTACTCCCATCACCATTTATTAGAAGCTTCATAATGGGATTATCAATCAACATTTTTGTTGGAATAAAATCAAATGACATTACATATTCTTTGTTGTTTTTCATTCTTACTCCAACACAAAAATATCCATTCGCATAACTACTAATTACTGCACTATTGTCAGCTTTGTCCTGTGTTACAGTAATTGAATTTGTTGGATTAATTGTAGATATTGTTGTTCCGTAGTTATTAGTAATATCGCGTTTTATGTTTTCATCGTAAATTCCCGCACATGAAAATCCATAGCAATCAAACAGATTTCTTCCATGCTCTACCACTTCGTTCACCGGAATACTCATGAGCATACCTTCGTTATACGGATAATAATCTTCCGGAAACAGTGCTTCGAATTCTTCTGGCGTAGATGGTTCGTTGCCTGCGCCAAACATTTTGGTAAGGTCGAATAGTTTGAAATCCCGCATAGAATACCAGTCACCAACTGAAAAGCCTGAATCCTTTTCAGTTGGATATATTGGAATCTCATTATTAGCATCGTCCTCATTGCAAATTAATATATCGGCACATAATCTTTCAATATTGCTTTTTAAATTCTGTGTAGTCGTTTTTGACGATCCAAACTTATCAAATCTCATTACACAATCTTTATTTGACTTAAAAAATGCGCTAAACAAATATTTGTGTCCTTTTTCAAATCGGCGAACTATATAATTAATATACGTATGATAATTATTAGTAGGTTCTGATAATAAAGTTGCGGTTATTGTATTTTTATCGGAATCTATTTTTATTTCCGCTCTGTTTCCATCATTTAAATAAACATTATTTTTCATGGCAACATTTGCCAACTGATTCCATACAATCGTCCGTCCACCAATTTTCTTTACACTGGCAAGCTTCGCTCCACTTGGAATATCTTTCTGATAAGCCTTCTCTGCATCTGTCTCGAACTGATAGCTGATGCCTTGGTTTAATTTCCATAGAGCGTCCAGGCTACGCTTGGTTTTAGCATCGTCGAGGAAGTTATTTCTAATTTCTTCTTTCAGGCTACTGATATCCTCTTTGTTTGTCGTAATCTGCTCCCGATCGGCTGTGAACTCTTCCGCCACTGCCTGCATCTTATCCAGCTGTTCACTACCGGCTGTCTGAATGTCTTGGACTGCTTTCTCGCCGGAAGCGGTAATGTCTTCATTAAGCTGTGTCCCAATTTCAATCTTCTCACTAAGAGAAGTGTCCAATGCACCCGCTTGCTTCACAGTGCCACTCAGCGTCTCCTGCATTTCACCGGCAGTCCTCGCGGATCCGTCCAAAGCTGTCTTTGCTTCACCAGCTTTCTGTGTGGACGTATCCAACTCTGTCTTTGCAGTTCCCGCCAGCTCCGTGGACTTATCCAACGCCGTTTTAGTATCTCCTGCAGTCTGAATAGACTCGTCCAGTTCTTCCTTGGAAACACCAGCATTTGTAATGGTATGCTCAAGCTCTCTCTTTGAACTTGCAGTCTGGTTTTGAATCCGTTGGATCTCATTATTGGTATGATTGATAATCTTCCTTACAGAAGTCTCTTCCTGCTCCTGGATAGCTTCGATTGCCTTCTGCTTTTTCTCTCCAACTTCTTTCAGAGCATCTTCCTTGGTCTTTAATGCTGCAGTTGCACTTTTCGATGCACTGGCAGCATACTTACTGGCTTCTGTCGCACTTGCCTTGGCGTTCTGCTCTGCCTGCTCCGCCCGATCAGCTGCAGCATTAACAGCTTCAACAGTTTCGTGAAATATATTCGGCTCCGGAAGAGGTTCTTCGGTTGGCTTTTCCGGTTTAGGTCTCGATTTTACATGCAAAATAATTTGATACTCTGTATTACCGGATGCATCATCGGTTACATATATCCAAGCGTAGATTAGATAATTTTGCGTACAGTTTTCATTCTTCAAGAGGCTGTCTGGAACTTTGACTTCTGTCACACCATCTACTGTAGTACCGATTCTTGTAAGCGTATCTCCGCCATTATCTTCGAGCGAAAACTGTACTTCTACAGCTTTCGGCAGATCTGCACCTGTGATCCTGAGTATCTGGCCATAATCATGCTGCCAGATGCCCGTGTATATCTCCTTGCAGGTGGAATCCAACCTGCATTCTATAATATTGTCCATGCTCTTTTCTCCATCAGAAATTGTACGTCGTAACTACCATATTATCGGACCATAAACTGAATATCTCATTTTCTCCGTAAGCTTTCACCCTGACCGTCGCATTCTCCAATCCATCTTTAAGGAATTCATCGTAATAATTCGCTCGTACAAACGCATTGTAAGAAGTGGTATATGTCTTTTTCATTCCATCCGTCTTGGTCACCATTACCTCATAGTGTGTTGCATTGTCAACCTTATCCCACTGCACGCTCAGACATCCGTATGTGCCGTATCTGGATGTTCTTTTGATATATGATGCATACTTAACTACCGGCTTTTCCAATACATTCTTCTCAAGAAACTTCTTCGCTGCTGCATCTATTGCATCCTGTAGCTTATCGTCAATCTTGACTGTAATCTCTGGGATTTCCACTTTTGGCGGGTTAAGTGGTGGGGTGCATGCCATAGTCGGCACTGCACAGGTGAGTGTTAAGGCTACTAATAATACAGTTGCTAATAATTTTCTCATTTTTCTCATAGTTTTTTCCTCCTATTCTATCGCATACCATGTGTATGCACTATTACTTATTAATCCTTGTGCTTCGTTACTTGGTGTATATGTTACTGTCCCACCATTTACCGTTACTGCTCCAACACTTATGCTTGGACTTTTAACATACGAACCTGCACTGACTCCAAAACCTCTACAAGTACCGTCTATTCCATTCACTACTAATATTTCTATTCCAGTTGTGGCACTAACAAATGAATCTTTAACAACCAATAAGGTTGTAAAACTGTTTAGCCCAGTGTCTATCGTTACAGCATTTGTTCCAGCGCCGGTAATCGTGCCCTGTGCAACATTCTTTCCTCCTGAAGAGCCAGAAGATTCATATGTTCCAGTGACTCCAAAAATTGATATATCTTTCTTAATATTCTCCGCTAACAGGTTTGCATCTCCATCAATTAATTGAGCGCCAGCAAGATATTTTCCTTCTGGAATTGTTTGGTTGGAAGTTGATGGAGTAATTTTTTGAGATGCTATACTTTCAATCGTTCCTTCAATCTGTCCGTTTTGTCCACAAGCAATTACTCCCTTGAGCATTTTATTTGCTTGTACGGTTACATCTGGACTGAATATTTTAATGTAATAATATCCATCTACAACACCGCTATCAGGATAAGCGTCAGATATGTCAGCAGATATATATTCAATCAGATTGTCTCCACGTTCATCCAACTCAACTTTCTCATCAGATAAAGTCCAAATTTGGTAGTTACTCATATATGGTTTATATAAAATCTTTTTTGCTTCTCCATTTTTTGTATTGGTTGGCAAATATAACTTATTTAAACTAATTGCAGAACTACTCAAAGAATAATATCCATCATCTGTAATTGTGCGAGAAGTGTATTCTGCTGCTGCAAATCCATTTGGTTTTGTTGTGCTACCAGTATTTTCTTTGGTTTCTTTCCAACCAATTTTACGGTCATACTTTGCCCACACATAAGCGCCGTTCCCGATACCCTTCTCACACTGATGTGTTCCAATAACCTCTTCGCCCGCAGCGTTATACCCTATGATTCCTTTCAGCATCTTATCTGGAGCTACCGTAGAGCCCGATAGGTCTATGACCGTCTTTGAGCCATACATTACCTTGTTGATTCCCACTTTTTCACCTCCTATCCGATATTGACGGTTGTGCCACCAGATGAATCATCCTGTTCACTATAAGGAATGCCCTGTACTGTAACTTCCGCAAGGTAATCATATCCAGTGTCCGGTGTCACTACCTGTTCCGATGTTCTTGGTGTGATTGTTTTTGACTGTACTTTTGCGCTTGAAGAACCGCCACTCGAAGAGCTTGTGCTTGTTCCGAAGTATGTAATTATATAATTGATTCTAATAGGACCTGCTTTTGCGCCAGATGCCAATGTTGCGTACCATGTTCCATTTTCATATGTGGCGCCCTGAACATGCACCTTCTGGGCGCCTCCATCCCCGTTTGAAAATGATACGGCTACGTTAGCGTTTGAGGCATCGCTTATACCGAGCACTTTGTTTATATCTGAGTTTGAGATAACCGAAACTGATGTGTTGTCTTTTAGACTTATGTTGCATACTCTGGACCCAGCGAAAAACATCTGTATATTTTTTCTTAATGAATTAAAGTTATTATTTAGTGACTCAAGTTCTTTTTCCAATTCCTCATTGGTTTTTCTCAGCGTAAAGAGCTGTTCTAGCGCCGTGATGCTCAGTCCCTCTATCTTCACCCTGTACAGAGGAAGTTCTCTCACCTTTCCCGCCTTGTATAGGTCTTCTTGTACAATCTCTGGATCCGTTTCTGTGCTTCCTGCCGTGCCTTTCTTGACTTCACATGTGTATGTATCGATACCACCGGTCCCGGTCGTTTCGAATCTTGCTACAATGATGTCGTTTCTGTTCTTGCCGCTCTGTCCATTTTCGATTTCGCAATCAATATAATCCCCGTAAGGGATACGGGCGAAATGTCCTCCTACACAGATAATTCCATCTGCGATTCTGACCTTGTTGTTTGACAGCACTGTGGCTTTGCAGGCTTGTCCTACGGTCGACACGCCATCTTCTCCAAAAATGCTCTGATAGATAGACGCGTCATCTTCCGCGCATATATGCGCCTCGTCTGCTGTTGGAGTATTTACTGTGATTGGTTTTAATCCAGACATTTAATCATCTCCTTTCACTTCATAATCTATCGTTAGCTGTCCATCGTTGATTTTTAATATTTTCTTTTTAATTGGCTTCATGACTGTCGTATCTGTGACTTCGTCATACCCAGCTACAATGTCGCCGATTTCCAAGTCTGCATCTTCTATCGTCATTTGACATTTTTTATAGTTCTGCAGGTCCTTCAATCGTTTCATGCCGTCTTGGCGAAGCTGATTTGCGTCTGCGCTTGTGAATATGTAGACTGCTGCCACTTCGTCCAATCCATAATAATATTGCTCATCACCTATCGTTCCATCCTCTTGTACATACAAGTGTAATATAGTTCTGTCTTGATTCTCCCCTTCTCCAGCGCATACCAGATGGTTGACGCCAGCTCTGTAGTCCTCTATATCCAGATTAATGCTACATTCCTGATCATATTCTTCATTAAGAATCTTCTTTTCTTTTGCCCCTATCTGCACATATCCATATTCCAGCCCTTCTGGCTGAATATATTTGATATCCAGTCGGTATCCGTGCTGATCCAGGAGCTTCATAATGGCATCATATAATGTTACATATCGGTCTACTGACCAATTCTGCACCTGTATTCCCGTATTTTCTGCTGACACCACAAACAGGTCTTCGAATCTGTCTCCTATTAATGTTTTCAGCGTTTTATTCAGCTCTCCTGAGAGTATTAAATGTTCCTGCCCTAAGGGAGGTTCAACTACTTTGTATTCAAGCATCCCTCTCCATGTTGGGCCTGAAAACACTACCTCATTACTTTCTGATATGGATTCTATATTTTTAACGATTCCGCCGTATTCTGTTCCTGGAATGTATACTCTTCCCTTATATCTGATAGGCTCTCTATCCCATTCTGATTTGGGCAAGCGTATTTCAAAATCGTTTGTATCACCATTGTCCAGATCTACTTTTGCTGTTTTATTCAGCTCTCCGTATTCTTCTCCTGTTGATTTTGCAGTGATGAACATTAATTCTTTTTCCTCTGTGATATCTGTTGCAATCATCTCCATTTCGGTTCCCCTCTCTCCTCGTAAATAATCAAGTCGAAATCAAACTTACCTGTCCATGATATAGGTTGTCGCCCCGGATCAATTTTTCTGAAAAAGTTTCTTCCTTTCTGACGATTATGATACAGATTTTCCCGTTCGCCATTCTTTGTCACTTTTATGATGGTCCTGTTCCTGCTGTCAATGGTAAGGTATTCATCCTCTTCCAGTATCACATTCACCAGATATGGTACACCACCTATTGCGACCATTGGATTTACCGCTGATCCGTAAATGGTCAACTTGAAATTCGAATTCGTAAAATGTGGATTGATTATGTAAGTGCTGTTCGTCCCATTCGCATATCGATACGGATATCTTCCAGGATATCTCTTATTATTCGTACTGCTTACACCGAAACTATGAAATGTATATGGATTTTCTCCGACCCACATTGGGTACTCCACGGCAAGCGTTAGGCTTACATCTATATATCCCGCTTCCGGTTCCCATTCCGACTTCTCACTAGCCGTCACATAACAGTTGAGATACATACCTCCCACGTATAATCTTCCTGGTGTCTTTTTTAAGACGTCAATGTCTGTGATCTCGTGCAAATAATCAATTGCCTCTTCATAGTTTTCTACACCATAATTTACAATGCTTAATGTCAGTGTTCTTTCTTCCAGGTCTTTTCGGATATTGGTGATTTTTCCACCTCCGCCAAGCCTTTGTTTGCTTTCATAACTCCATTTAGATCCAAACAGCTCTCCTGTCTGGAGCATGTACGGAGGCTCCAGCAGGTCAATCTTTTCATTATTGCTATTTACATAATAGATATCTTTCACTGCTGTACCTCCCGCACAAATCTTCCACATTCGCGTCTATCCATTACCATTTTCATTCCATCAATATTTTTTGCAAATTCTTCAGATGCAATTCCGGCAAATTCTGACGCCAGTTTCTGAATGTCAGAATCCTGTATATATGCTTTTACGGATTCGTCCTTTCGTTTCCATAACTGATCTTCCTTGACTTTCACGGCTCTAATTGCCTTTTCTGCGGACCGGTTCGCCTGAGCGTTTACAGTCGTTTGAACCATTGCCATTGTTTCCGGAATATTCAGCATCTTGATTTTATTTTGCAATGTTTCTAAGTCCAGAGCGTTAAGAGTTCTTTCTGAAAGTTTTTCAGCCGCCTGTACTGCCACATCTGCGTTTTCCTCGATTCCTCCACCCAGTCCAAGGTCGAAGTTCTTACCTGACTTTTTTGTTTTCCTTGATGGGGAATGCTCATCAAGGGTTCTTCTGACTGCATTGTAGGCCGCTGATGCTAATTCTGCCGCCGCTGACGCAGCACTTCTTACCCAGGATCCAATACCTCTAACGAAGCCGGAGCCAAAATTAGAACCTGGCGAATAACCATCGGCTGATTCTGCCCCTGACTTTGCATTTGATGCAAGTGCACGTCCTTTTGCGCCAGCTTCACTGGCTTTTGCTCCAACTCCCGCAGCATATTTGGAACCGAAATTATTGCCAGCTCTAGAAGAATCTACGCTTCCAGCTCCCTCGTTTGCTGCTGTAGCATTAGCACGCCCGGCATTCTTAGAATTTCCTGTTTTAGACTGTATTCCTAGTCCGAACAGATTCATAATCTTACTTCCGATACTTTTAGCACCTTCCAATACTCCGCCACTTTGCAAGGAATTCAGAAAGTCTGTAATTACACTATTTCCTTTTGTGCTCAGCTCTCCAGTGCCCTGTTCCAGTCCTTGTACTGCTCCTGGCCATACATTAGAAAATATCTCTTCCACTTTTCTTGATGGAGAATGTACTTCCAATGCCGTTCGCAAGGATTCCAGGAATGCATCTGCTCCCTGTTCTGCCGGATCTGCCAGGTCTTCAAAACCTTGCAGTCCTTCCAATGCTCCATACCAGGCTTGCGCAAATGTATCTTTTGTTTTGGAATCCAGGCCGTTAAAACCGTTAATAAAACTGTTTAGGTCTGCCTGTGCTTCGGCGTCCAGTTTTCCGTCCAAATCTGCCTGCGCAAGTGCACTGATCATTGCTGTGCTGGCTTCTGGTCCTATATCTTTGATTCCCTGTGCAATCCCACCTGGAAGCTTGCTGAATTCATTGATGGAATCAACTGCGGCTTTTGATAGTTGCTGAAATGTACTATCAGCCATATTAAGTGTGCCATCTTGCACCATCTGCATATAGCTTATTAGTCCATTCGCAGTGTTGTACATCTCGTCACGCGCACTCTGCGAACTTGCAAGGGTTTCTTCGTTGAAAGAGCGATATCCTGTGATTACCTTGTTCAATGCAGCTTCAATCTGCTCCGAGCTTCCTGAAGCCATCGCCTCAACCAGCGCATCGTAATTGTTGACTTCTGAGGATAGCTGTTCCATGGAGCTTCTGGTGTTATCTAACTGTTTTTCCAGTTTTTCCTGTTCACCCTGTGCCTTTTTCCATGCATCTTCATAAGCTGACGCTGTGATTGAACCTTTTCCAGCCTCTTCTCGATATTTTTCTTCCGCCTCAGTAACCTTTTTCTTCTGCTCTTCCAATGCTTTGCTGACTTCTTTATATTTTTCTGCGGCATCTATAGACTTCTGATAGGACTCTGCCATCTCGTCTTTCATAGAATCAATGGTCGCTTCTGCTTTTTTCTGTACAATCAATTCTTTGATTGCTTCGACGGTCTCTCCATATTTCTGGATTACTCCGTCTGTCATTTCTATCTCGGTGCCGAGTGCTTCTGACAGCTCCCCGGTGATTACCTTTGCTCTCTCTTCATATCCAGCTTTCACCTGACCGTTTGCATCTGTGATAGACTGCAGCTCAGACAACAGAGCGGAATATTTATTGTATTCCCGGTCAATGCTTCCAATCGCTTCCTCTCTCGCCTGTCTTTCTTCTGCAAGAGTATCTGTAATCTCCTGACTGGATTTTAGTGCTTCTTTCTGGCTGTCTGATAGCTCATATTGCGCCTTCGCCGCATCACCTGTCGCTGCCTTAATCGCATACATGGCACCTACCAGAGCTGCTGCCGCTACAACGACTGTTCCGATTGGATTCGCCGTCATTGCAACATTCAGCTTTGTCTGTGCGGCTGTCCACAGGCTCGTAAGTCCTGTTGTTGCAGTAATCTGACCATTGTACACCGCCATGAGCGTCTGACGCGCTGTAAGCCCTCCATTGGTCGCCATTAACTGCAATGCATTGGCTTTCTCCATTTTATTGAGTACTAAGGTAGCCGCTGCATTCGCTTTTACAACCTTTGTCGTTACCTTGCCAATTGCTGAAAATGATTTCATTCCGGCTGCTGATGACACTACAAGCGGTGCTAATGTTCCGAAGTTCTTAGCCAGGAACTTCACTGCGCTTGCCGCTACTGGAAGTGTTGTTTTTGCAAGCTTACCGCCTACATTCACGATTTCCTGTATTGGTCTTACAACTCCGGCTGCTTCGTCACTCATTCCTGCGATTTCATCTGCAGTATCATTGAATATCTCGCCAGCTTCCGCTACAACTGCATTCAGTCCGCCAGACTGGAATGCTTTTGACAGACGGTTGATATCCTCTGTTCCTGCATCAACTGCTTTTTTGAGTGGTGTCTGTATCTTTTCATAGATTGCAATACCGAATCCTTCTAATGCGGATCCAGCTATTGTAAGGCTTCCTTTAAGATTATCATTCATGGTGTCTGCCATTTGCTCTGCAGCACCGTCTGCATTGTATATTGATGTCTTTAAGGCATTGAAATCCGCATCAGACGCATTCACAATGGCAAGCAGTCCGGACATTCCTTCCTGTCCCGCCAGTGTAGCAGCGTATTGTGCTTTCTGTGCCTCTGAAAGTCCAGAAAAACTCTGTCTTAGATCCCCCATAAGGGCATCCAGCGATTTTGTCTTTCCTTCCGCGTCAGTCATGGAGATTCCCAGGTCTTCCATTGCCTGTGCCATAGCATCTGTCGGTTTTACAAGGTTCGTGAACAGCTGTCGCATTGATGTTCCAGCCTGACTCGCCTTAATACCGGAATTGGCCATAAGCCCGATTGCTACCGCGCAGTCTTCTACGCTGAATTTCAACGCTCCTGCCACGGGTGCCACGTACTTGAACGTCTCACCCATCATTGCAACATTGGTGTTGGAGTTTGAAGATGCTTTTGCTAAAACATCTGCAAAATGCGAGCTGTCTGATGCTGCCATTCCGAATGCGGTAAGGGCATCTGTTACAATATCTGATGTTTTTGCAAGGCTTTCTCCTGAAGCTGCTGCCAGATTCATGATTCCATCAATACCACTTAGCATGTCTTCCGTC
>ERZ779861.2913-NODE-2913-length-15283-cov-28.918702_pt1 | contig 15283 bp, 14 predicted proteins | sample MGYA00511558_ERZ779861 | MGnify/ENA primary metagenome ERZ779861 (study PRJEB29588, sample SAMEA2163432) | human gut metagenome | biome: human gut; feature: human-associated habitat; material: faeces | place: Denmark | collected 2008/2010 ... | reverse complement strand
AGAACCTGACCAACCTCATCGAGCTGCTGGAGGCCGAGGGCCTGCGCGACAAGTTTGTCGTATGCTGCGGCGGTCCCCGCATCACCCATGAGCTGGCCAAGGAGCTGGGCTTTGACGCCGGTTTCGGCGCCGGCAAGTATGCCGACGACGTGGCGTCCTTCGCCGTGACCGAAATGGTCAAGCGCGGCATGAAGTAAAACCATACGGCACCACTGGGTCAACTGCATAGGCAGATGGCCCAGTGGTTGCTGTCATAAAAAAGTAGGAGGAACAGAAATGGCAAAGAAACCTGTATTGACTGCCAAGGAAGCGGCGGCCATGATCCCCGACGGCGCCACGATTATGTGCGGCGGCTTTCTGGCTTGCGGCCAGGCCCGCGCTATCGTCAAGGAGCTGGTGGCCCTGGGCACGAAGGACCTGACCCTGATCGCCAACGATATGGGCCGCGCGACTGGCCCCATGGGCGAGGAGTTCTTCGGCATCGCGGAGCTGATCCACAACCATCAGGTCAAGCGCGTCATCGCCACCCATGTGGGCATGACCCCCGAGGTCGGCCAGCAGAACACCGAGGGTACACTGGAGGTCAATCTGCTGCCCCAGGGCACCCTGGCTGAGTGCATCCGCGCCGGCGGCGCCGGTTTGGGCGGCGTGCTGACCCCCGTGGGCATCGACACGCTGGTGGAGGACTCCCCCTTCTGCCTGGGCCGCCACACTGTGGACGGCAAGGATTATCTGCTGATGAAGCCCATCCACGCCGATTTCGCCCTGCTGGGCGCCTATAAGTGCGATGAGTACGGCAACTGCTGGTACAAGGGCACCATGCGTAACTTCAACGTGGTGATGGCCACTGCCGCAGACACCGTGATCGCCGAGTGCGAGTATATCGTTCCCGTGGGCGATATTGAGCCGGAGAACGTCCATACCTACGGTATGTGCGTGAACTACATCGTGGAAGGAGACAGAAAGTAATGGAAAAGTCTGAGATCAAGGGCTTTATTGCCAAGCGCTGCGCCAAAGAGCTGAAAGATGGCGACGTCGTGAATCTGGGCATCGGTCTGCCCACCCTGATCCCCCACTACCTGCCCGAGGGCGTTGAGGTAATCATCCACGCTGAGTTGGGTATCGTCTCCGCAGGCAAGGCACCCAAGGAGGGCGACGAGAACTACGATCCGTACCACGTTGTGGACGCCGGCGGCAGCCCCGCCTCCGTGGCCTACGGCGGCTTCATCGACTCCGCCAGCAACTTCGGCCTGATCCGCGGCGGCCATGTGGACGCTTGCTTCCTGGGCGCGCTGGAGGTCGATGCTGAGGGCAACCTGGCCAACTGGATCATCCCCGGCAAGAAGATGCCTGGCATGGGTGGCGCCATGGACCTGTGCGTGGGCGCCAAGCACTGCATTGTGTGCATGGAGCACACCGCCAAGGGCAACCCCAAGATCTTTGAGAAGTGCCGTCTGCCCCTGACCGCCTCTCACTGCGTGAACAAGATCATCACTGAGATGTGCGTGTTCGAGGTCACTGACAAGGGCCTGCTGATGACCGAGATCAACCCCGAGTTCACTGTCGATCAGATCAAGGAAGCCACGGCCGCTCCCTTCGAGGTCGCCGTTGACCTGAAGAGTATGCTGGACTAAGTGAAAATGCGTATGACTCCCCCGGCGAAGCCGGGGGAGTTGTTTTTTGGGGGGAGCGGTGAGCCGCGATACCTCATCCGTCAACGCTCCGCGTTGCCACCTGTCTCCCTGCGGGTCGGTCGGTTCACGGTGTTGAATGACACGCCACCGACGTGTCATTCAACACCGTGAACCCCTCGAGGGGAAGGCAAGGGGCTGGGCGGACCGATGCGGGAATATTTCCAAAATGTGGAAAAATGCAAGAAATTTGTTACCAGGAATGGTTGTTTTAGGGGGAAATGCTGAAATTGGGGTGGACAAATGGGGAGAGTGTGGTATAATCTGTGTATCCGCAGGAGTACTCCTGCTTTAGCGTTTTAACGATCTTAAAACGATGCGTCCTGCGGAAATTTGACCTGAAAAGGGGTAGAGGACATGAAAAAGTGGATGGCGACTGTTTTGGCGCTGGTACTGGTGCTGGGACTGTGCAGCGTGGGCTGGGCAGATGACTGTGCGAACGGCGATAGCTGCACTGTTCATAAGGCGGCGATCAGTGGGCAGCACTATGCTACGCTGGCGGATGCTATTACGGCGACTAAGACAGGGGATACGGTGAAGCTGCTGGCGGATGCAACCGGCGTGAATATCACTGGTCCCGGTGACCGCATGGTGACCATCGACCTGAACGGACACAAGTTGACCGGCAGCGTCAGAAAGGATCATGACCTGACCATCACGGACACCAACGCGGAAACGAAAGGCGCTGCGACGTTTGATTACGTTAGGTGCAATGTGCTGTACCTGAGTGGCGGTACGGTGACGATTACCGACGCGAAGATTCTCCATGCGCTGTATGTGCAAGACGCGGACGTGACCATCAACGGCGGTGAGTATCAATACTCCAGCGAGGCAAACCATACGAAGGCTATCAATTTTCAGGAAGGCAGCAGACTGACCATCAACAGCGGTGTGTTTTGGACAAATCACAATCTCGAAAATGGTGGCAACACCGTTGTCCCCTATGGGGATCATTTCGTCGTTGGAAGAACGGAACAGGGCAGCTACACTATCCAGAAGACTCCTGCGAATGGCACCACGCTGTATTTCTATGACCTGAGTACCGCTGCGAAAGCGGCTGCGGATGGGGATACGATCACCCTGCTGGCGGACCAGACCATCGACAGAAAGGTGGAGGTCAAGAACTCCGTTACCATTGACGGCAACGGAAAGAGCATCACTCTGGCCAAGACGGTAAAGGACCTTACAGTCGGTCCTGCCCAGTATGCACACGGTGTGTTCCAGTTCTCCGGCAATGACAAGACCGCAGTCATGAAAAATCTGACCTTTAAGGACATCGACATTGATTCTGTGCTGATCCGTGCGTATAACTCCGGCAATAATTCCTGCCTTACGGTGGCCGGCTGCACGTTTGACAATGTCAAAGCCTTGAACATTGTGCGCGCCGCCTCCGGGAGTGCACAGAAGTCCAAGCTGGTAGTTACCAATTCTACTTTCAAGGGCTGCACAGCGTCTTTGAATGGCATTATCCAGATCGACAACAACAGCACCGGCAATGCCGCCAGCGAGATCAAGAACAACGATTTTATCGGCAACAAGGTCGGTCCTGCTAACAATGTGGCGGTCATTTATCTGTCCGCGCCCGCAACGGTACAGAACAACTATTTCGATGGAAATACGACCACGGCAAACACCAACACGAAGAACGGTGTCGTTGTGACCGGTTCTCAGGCCGGCGGCTCCAAGGTCGAGAGCAACGCCTTTGTCAGCCATACCTTCGATGGCGGTGATGCACAGGGCGCGGTCTATGGTGCCAAGGGCGCTACCACGGTCAGCAACAACTATTATGGCGCAGGCATCAACCATCTGGCCAAGGCAGGGGACGGCTTTAGCGAAGGCTCCGTCGCTACGGGATATACCAATATGGGCAGCGGCAACCATTCCTACACTGCTCCCCGCTACTACTATAACTCCACCACCACGACCACCAAGGATGGCAGCAAGACCAGCCCCAAGACCTTTGACGCGGGCGTGGGCATCTACGCCGTGACGGCGGTGCTGTCCGTGACCGGTATGGCGTGGGTCGGCAAGAAGCGGCACTAAGTCAACAAAAAAGAAAGCCCGTGAGGGCTTTCTTTTTTTTGACATTTGCGGGGGCGAGGGCTGTGCCTGCGGGCGGCTGTGCTTTTATTTTTCGCCCTTGGTCAGATTGGTCAGAACGGTCTTGACGCCCTCCAAACCTTCGCCGGCGGCCTTTTTCACGCCTTCAAACCCCTCGCCGGCGGCCTTTTTCAGCTCGTCCTTCACGTCCACGGCCAGGCGGCGGAATATCTCGGCGATGATCTTCTTTTTCCCCTCGTCCGCGCCGGCGTACTGCTTCAGCAGCGCCGCGCCGCCGGCCAGACCGCCGCTGCGGAGGTCGTCCAGCGTCCGGGCTTTGCCGGACAGAGAGAGCACGTCAAACAGCGCGTCGGTGAACTGCTCACGCTCGGCGGGGGTCATGGAGCCGATCCACTCCCGGAGCACATCGTCGGAGAGCCTGCCCATCTGGGAGCGCTGGCCCAGGTGGACAAAGCGGGTGCCCACCACGCTCCAGGACAGGGGCTCGTGCTGCATGATGGAACGGTTGGCGCTGTCGATAACGGCGTAGTCCTCGGCGTGTTCCAGCAGGACGCCTACGATGGAGGACTCGGGGATATAGGTGTGCAGCTTATCGGCCACCCGGCGGTATTCCGGGGTGTCCAGCATATCCCGGGCGAAGCCGGGGCCATCGTTGTTATAGGCGGACAGCAGGCGGTCCTTCTGTAGCTCGGCAGGCAGATAGATGGCCGCCCAGGCGGCCAGATTGCCGCCCTTGCTGTGGCCGCCGATACGCAGGGGCAGGGCGGGGCAGAGGGACGCCATCTCTGTAGCGTAGGACACGGCGCGCGTCTGGGCGGGGACGGCGGAGAGAAAGCTCATGTTGAAGTCCTCTTTCCAGCCGGCCAGAGAGGTGTCGGTGCCCATGAAGGCCACAAACAATGTGCCGTCGGGCACCAGGAAGGAGAGTGCGTCGAACTGCTTGGCGCTCTGTTCGTCATATTCGTGGGTGTAGCCGAACAGGCGCAGGTCCCGGAAGCGTTCGGTCTGTGCCGCCAGACGCAGCAGGGGGAGATAGCTGAGCTCGGAGAGGCCCAGCTGGTCATCCTTGTCGGTGAGCAGGGGTGCGACCTGGGCCAGGGTGGGCGCCGCGGCGGGGTCCTTGGTATGGACCGCGTCGATGCGGCGGAAGTTGATATAGGAGAGGATGCACAGCACCAGGTTGTCCACCTCGTTGAAGCCGTCACGGGCAAAGGTCAGGTCGCCGCGCCAGCGGAGGTAATCGAAGGGTGTGCCGTTGACGGGGGCCAGCTGTTTGGGTGTGTTCTTTTCCATATAGACCTCCTTGCGTATGGTATATGCAGTATACCACACTTTGCCCGCGGCCACAACGGGCAGCGCGGCAAAAAATGTTTGGCGAAAAATGTTTACAGTTGCGGCGTTGACGATGGGGGACTTCTATTGTATAATAAACTGATTTATTATGGGGAGGGTCCGTCTGTATGTGGATCGCGAAGGATTGGAAGGATTATGAGCTGCTGGACTGCGGCGGCGGCGAAAAGCTGGAGCGCTGGGACCGGCAGGTATTGGTGCGCCCCGATCCCCAGGCGATCTGGGAGACGGATAAGACCACGCGGCTGTGGCGCGGCGCAACAGGACGCTATTCCCGGTCTTCTACCGGCGGCGGTCATTGGGATAAAGGCAAGCTGCCGGAAAGCTGGCAGGTGCATTACAAAGACCTGACATTTCAGGTGAAGCCCATGAACTTCAAGCATACGGGATTGTTCCCGGAGCAGGCGGTAAATTGGGATTTCGCCATGGACAAGATACGGCATGCCGGAAGGCCTATCCGGGTGCTGAACCTGTTTGCCTATACCGGCGGGGCTACGGTAGCCTGTGCGAGGGCCGGGGCTTCTGTGTGCCATGTGGACGCAGCCAAGGGCATGGTGGCCTGGGGTAAGGAGAACGCCCGGCTATCCGGCCTGGGCGAAGCGCCCATCCGCTGGATCGTGGATGACTGCGCCAAGTTCGTGGAGCGTGAGATACGCCGGGGCAAGACCTATGATGCCATTATCATGGATCCGCCCTCCTACGGGCGCGGGCCTGGCGGCGAGGTGTGGAAGTTAGAAGACAATCTGTATCCCTTTGTGGAGCTGTGCAGCCGGGTGCTGTCGGACAAGCCGCTGTTCGTGATATTGAACAGCTATACCACGGGGTTGGCGCCGTCGGTGCTGGGGTACATATTGCAGATGCTGGTAGGGCGGAAATTCGGCGGCACGGTCACATGGGACGAGCTGGGCCTGCCCTGCACGGAAAGCGGCATGGCGCTGCCCTGCGGCGCCACGGGAAGATGGTTTTCCGAGTAAACGAGAACGGAAGTAATTGCGTATGGCAGTGATGATAGAGACAAGGGACCTGACCTATACGTACCCTGCGCCGGAGGGGGAGACAAATCCTCCAGCCCTGCGGGATGTATCGGTACAGATCGAAAAGGGCAGCTTTACGGTGGTGCTGGGCCACAACGGCTCCGGCAAGTCCACCTTTGCCAAGCACCTGAACGCGGTGCTGCTGCCGTGCGGCGGTGCCGTGTATGTGGACGGAATGGACACGCGGGACGAGAAGCTGCTGCTGGAGATCCGGCGGCGGACGGGTATGGTGTTCCAGAACCCGGACAACCAGATCGTGGCCAACGTGGTGGAGGAGGATGTAGCCTTCGGCCCGGAGAACCTGGGTGTGCCTACGGCGGAGATACGCCGGCGGGTGGACGACGCGCTGGCGGCGGTGGGCATGGAGCAATTCGCCAGCCACGCACCGCACCTGCTCTCCGGCGGGCAGAAGCAGCGCATCGCCATTGCGGGTATTCTGGCCATGGAGCCGGAGTGCATCGTGCTGGACGAGGCCACGGCTATGCTGGACCCGGCGGGACGGTGTGAGGTCATCGACACCGTGCTGCGGCTGAACCGGGAACAGGGTATTACCGTGGTGCTTATCACCCATCACATGGTCGAGGCGGAGCGTGCAGACCGAGTGATCGTGATGAACGACGGCGAGGTAGCGATGGACGGTATGCCGCGGCAAGTGTTCTCACAGGTGGAGCGCCTGCATGAGCTGGGCCTGGCGGCACCGGATACGGTGGAGCTGCTGTACCGGCTGCGGCAGGACGGAGTAGATGTGCCGCTGGAAAGCCTGACGGTAGGCGAGTGCGCCGATACCATTTGCCGCGCTTTCGGCGGGGCGGAAGGGAAGTAACATTGGAACCGATTTTGCAGATAGAGGACCTGACCCACACCTATTCGGCGGGGACGCCGTTCCAGCGTAGCGCCGTGGAGGGGCTGAGCATGACTGTGGGCGCAGGGGAGTTCTTGGGCGTGATCGGACACACCGGGTCCGGTAAATCCACGCTGATACAGCATCTGAACGGGCTTTTGCAGCCCACGTCCGGTCGTATTCTCCTGGAGGGGAAGGATATCTGGGAGGATCCGAAGAAAATACGGGACGTACGCTTCAAGGTGGGGTTGGTGTTCCAGTACCCGGAATACCAGCTGTTCGAGGAGACGGTGTATAAGGACATCGCCTTTGGACCGAAGAACATGGGCCTGGACGCGGAGGAGATCGACCGGCGGGTGCGGGACGCGGCGGCCTTTGTGGGACTGCACGAGACACTGCTGGACAAGTCGCCCTTTGAGCTCTCCGGTGGACAGAAGCGCCGTGTGGCTATCGCGGGCGTCATCGCCATGGAACCGAAGGTATTGGTGTTGGACGAGCCCACGGCGGGGCTGGATCCCCAGGGGCGGGACGCCATACTGGCACAGATACAGGCCTATCACCGCGCCAAGGGCGCGGCGGTGGTGCTGGTGAGCCACAGCATGGAGGAGATCGCCAGAAATGTGGACCGCATCGTTGTGCTGTCCGACGGAAAGGTATATATGGAGGGCACGCCGAAGCAGGTGTTTGCCCGGGCTCATGAACTGGAGCAGGTGGGGCTGGACGTGCCTCAGGTGACGAAGGTGGCCGCCGCGCTGAAGGCACGGGGGTTGGATATTGACACGGCGGTGTACACCGTGGAGGCGCTGGAGCAGAAGCTGCTGACGCTGAGGGGGGGTGCGTCTCCGTGCTGAAGGATATCACACTGGGACAGTTCTTCCCGGCGGATACGCCGGTGCACCGACTGGACCCCAGGACAAAGCTGCTGTGCGTCATCCTCTACATCGTGGCGCTGTTCAGCGCCAAAAGCGTACTGACCTATGGAATCATGATCACGGTGCTGGCGGTGTCGGTGCTGGTGTCGCGGGTGCCGTTCAAGTCGCTGACCAAGGGCTTGAAGCCCGTCTATTTTGTGGTGGCCTTTACGGCCGTTATGAATATGTTTTTCACCGCCGGTACGCCGGTGGCGGACGTGTGGCTGCTGCGGAGCATCACCTGGGAGGGTGTTGTAGCCGCCGTGCAGATGGTGCTGCGGATCGTGATGCTCATCATGGGCACATTTTTGATGACGTACACCACCAGTCCCATCGCCCTGACGGACGGCATGGAGAGCCTGCTGGGGCCGCTGAAAAAGCTGCGCCTGCCGATCCACGAGCTGGCTATGATGATGTCTATCGCGCTGCGGTTCATTCCCACGCTGATCGAGGAGACGGACAAGATCATGTCGGCACAGAAGGCCCGCGGCGCGGACTTTGAGACAGGCAATATCTTCCGGCGTGCCAAAGCGTTGGTGCCCATTCTGGTGCCGCTGTTCATCAGTGCGTTCCGCCGTGCCGATGAACTGGCTACGGCTATGGAGTGCCGCTGTTACCACGGTGGTGAGGGGCGTACAGCCCTGCGGGTGCTGCGGTATAAGGCGGCGGACTGGCTTGTGCTGGTGGCGTTCCTGGCGCTGACGGCAGGCATTATCGTTTTGAAAAAGCTTGGCTTTTGAGTGAGAGGAGGCGGGGCCTATGCGGAATATCGCGCTGGTATTGATGTACAACGGCACCGCCTATCACGGCTGGCAGGTGCAGAAGACGGAGACCTCTGTGGCGCAGACGCTGGAAAAGGGCTTGTCTATGGTGTGCGGCCATCCGGTGAAGGTCATCGGCTGCGGCCGCACAGATGCCGGCGTCCACGCGGAGCACTATGTGGCCAATTTCCGTACAGAGTCGCGGATACCGGTGGATCGCCTGCCCTTTGCGGTGAATACCCATATCCCGGAGGATATTGTGGTAAAGGCGGCCTATGAGGTAGCCGATGACTTTAACGCCATCGGGTCGTGCATCCAAAAGGAGTATACCTACCGTATCTACAACTCCCGGATCAAAAACCCCTTTTACGTTCACCGGGCGTATTTCTATCCCAAGAAATTGGATGAGGACTTGATGGACCGGGCGGCCCGGATGTTCGAGGGGACCCACGATTTCGCCGCTGTGCGGAGTGTGGGGACCAACGTGCGGAGCACCGTGCGGACTATCCACTACTGCCGTGTGACGCGGAATGGGGAACTGCTGGAGCTGAAGGTATGCGCGGACGGTTTCTTGTATAATATGGTACGTGCCATTACCGGCACGGTGCTGTACGCGGCGGAGGGGAAGCTGATGCCGGAGGACATCCCGGAGATACTGAATTCGGGCAACCGGACGCTGGCGGGGCCCACGGCGCCGCCGGGAGGGCTGTATCTCACGCGAGTATGGTATGAGGATGAACGGTTGAATGGATAACAACACCAACAACTGGAAAGAGTTTACCCTGGGCGACGTCCAGGAGGAGCAGCCCCGGCGTGTGGCCAAGCGCAGCCGGAAGCCGCTGCTGGTACTGCTGATCGTGGCGGTATTGGCGGTAGCGGCGGTGACGGCAGCGGTGCTGCTGGACCGCAGCGGTTTTGATGGTCTGCGCCGCAAGGTCATTTACGCCAAGGCGGTGAAGGATGAGACCGGCTGCGCCCAGCTGTATCGTTACAGCAGCGACCAGTCGGGTCATTTTGCCTCGCTGGAGGGCAGCCTTGTGTCTGTGTCCATGCACCAACTGACGGTGCTGGATGAGCAGAACAAGACGCTGTATGACGAGGCGGTGAAGTTCCAATCACCGGCGTTGTCCGTCGGCGGCGGACGTGCCGCAGCCTATGACGTGGGCGGAACGGTGGTATACGTCCTGTCGGATAAGGGCCTGATGTACACACTGGACTGCGCCGGAGAGGTGCTCAGTGCATCGTTGAATACCAAGGGCTGGCTGACTGTGGTGTGCAGTGAAAGCGGCTGCAAGGCCGCGGTACGGGTCTATGACGGCAACGGAGAAGCGGTGTTCGCCTTCAAGTCGTCGGACCGCTTTGTGATGACGGCGGCGCTGTCTGCCGACAGCCGTACCTTGGCGGCGGTGACCATGGGGCAGGAAAACGGCACGTTTGCCAGCTATGTGATCTTCTACCGGGTGAACAGTGATCAGGAGGCTGGACGCTGCACCCTGCGGGGCAGCGTGGTCTATGATCTGATGGCTGCGGGAACCGGATTCTGCGCCGTGACGGAGGAGCAGCTGTGCTTTATCGACGGCAGCGGCGTGATGACTGCCGCCTATGATTACGGCGGAGACTATCTGCGGCGGGTCAGCATCAGCGGTGACGGCTATGCCGCCCTGTTGCTGGGCCGGTACCGTACCGGCACGCAGCACCGTGTGGTGACGGTGAACAGCGAGGGTCAGGAGTTGGCATCGCTGGAGCTGGACGCCGAGGTCAGCAGCCTGTCCGCCGCGGGACGATACGTGGCTGTGCTGTGCAGCGACCATCTGACGATCTATGACAAGCAGCTGCTCCCAGTGGCCGACCTGGAGGAAGTTAGCCAGGCACGGGAGGTGCTGATGCGGAGCGACGGCTCGGCTGTGCTGGCGGGCAGTACCGCCGCAAGCCTGTATCTGCCGTAAGCTGTGACGGGGCGAGGCCCTATGTGAGGTGATCACCAATGAGTGGAAATGTTGGGATTTTTGCGGATCTGATTTTACTGGCACTGCTGCTGATCGGCTTGGTGCTGGGCTGGCGGCAGGGCTTTGTACAGGCACTGACACGCATTATCGTGGTGGTGGCGGCGCTGCTGCTGGCCAGCTGGATCGCCGGAAAGCTGGCGGAGCCGGCGGCCAGATGGCTGGAACCGATCCTTTCGGAGAAGCTGGAGCAGCGGCTGACGGCCCAGGGCAACACCGATGACGCCGGCGAGATGCTGGCGGCCTTCGGCTTTGAGGGCGATACGCTGTCGGAACTGGTGGACAATGCCGTGGAGAAGGCGCAGCAGGCGGGCGAGACGCTGCTGAGCGCTGTGGTGTCCACCGCGCTGAAGTCTGCGGCCTACGCGGTGGTGTATGTGGTGTCGTTTTTGCTGCTGCTGCTCTTGCTGCGGCTGATACTGACACCGCTGCATCTGTTCACAAAACTGCCGGTGGTACATGGCGTCAACGCCCTGCTGGGCGGCGTGCTGGGCTTGGTGAAATGCGCGCTGCTGCTGTTCCTGGCGGTGTGGGTGCTGCAGAAGCTGCAGCTGCTGGTGACGCCGGAGCTGGTGAGCAAAACGGTCCTGCTCAAATTTTTCGCCCAGAACAGCCCCATCGATCTGATCGCTAAGCTGTGAAAACGGCTATAATGGATATGCTTTTTTTGATAAGAGATAACGGAGGAAAACCATGCAACCGACTCTTTGTTCCAAATGTAAGAAGAATGTGGCCGTTGTGTTCATCTCCCGGATGAATGAGAAGAATGAGATGGTCAACGAGGGCCTGTGCCTTAAGTGTGCCGCCCAGCTGGGTCTGCCCCAGGTGGAGGACATGATGAAGCGTATGGGTATCACGCCGGAGGACCTGGAGAACATCAACAGTGAGATGATGCAGGCCTTCGGCGGCGCGGAGGAGCTGGATGCGCCGGTGGACGAGGGCGACGAGGATGATGAGGAAAGCGGCAAGACCGCTACGTTCCCGTTTCTGAACCGCCTATTCAACAACGGCAGCAATCTGTCGGCCGAGCAGCAGCCGCCCCAGAACGGCGGTACTGGACAGCAAGGGACCGGCCGCAAGACGGAGAAAAAGCGCAAATTTCTGGATAACTACTGCATCAATCTGAGCCAACGTGCCCGGGAGGGCAAGTTGGACGCCGTTATTGGCCGGGAGCAGGAGATCGAGCGCGTGGTGCAGATTTTGAACCGCCGCCAGAAGAACAATCCCTGCCTGATCGGCGAGCCGGGCGTGGGCAAGACCGCCATCGCCGAGGGCCTGGCCCAGCGGATCGTCAAGGGCGAGGTGCCGTTCAAGCTGCGGCAGAAGGAGGTCTATCTGCTGGATCTGACGGCGCTGGTGGCAGGCACGCAGTTCCGCGGTCAGTTCGAGAGCCGGATGAAGGGCCTGATCGAGGAGATACGCAAGGCCGGCAACGTGATCCTGGTCATCGACGAGGTCCACAACATCGTGGGTGCCGGCGATGCCGAGGGCAGTATGAACGCCGCCAATATCCTTAAGCCTGCCCTTAGCCGGGGCGAGATACAGGTCATCGGCGCCACCACGTTCAACGAGTACCGTAAGCACATCGAAAAGGACACGGCGCTGGAGCGCCGCTTCCAGCCCGTTACCGTCAGTGAACCCAATGTAGAGGATACGCTGAAGATACTGCAGGGCATTGCCCACTACTATGAGCAGTTCCACGGTGTGTCCATCCCGCAGGGGGTGCTGCGCCAGGCGGTGCTGCTGTCCGAGCGCTATATCACGGACCGCTATCTGCCGGATAAGGCTATCGACCTGATCGATGAGGCCTGCTCCGACCGGAACCTCCACGATCCGGAGATCAACCGCCGGATGGAGCTGGAACAGGAGCTGTCCAATTTGATCTTTGAGCGCGAGAACCTGATGTCCGCCCAGCCGGCGGATGGTCAGCAGTTCACCGAGCAGGAGCTTGACCAGCGGTACGAGCGCATCGCGGAGCTTCGCAGCCAGGAACTGCGGGTGACGGATGAGCTGAATGCCATCAGGGCCAAGGGGATGCCGGAGCTGACCATGGAGAACATTGCCCGGGTCATCGAGATGTGGACAAAGATCCCCGCCAGCAAGATCAAGGAAGAAGAGTTCAAGCGTTTGGCGGAGCTTGACCAGCGGCTGCGCGCCCATGTGGTGGGCCAGGACGAGGCGATCGCCGCCGTGTCCGCCGCGATCCGCCGCAACCGCGTGGGTATTTCCCCCAAGCACAAGCCGGTGAGCTTCATCTTCGTGGGGCCCACCGGTGTGGGCAAGACGGAACTGGTCAAGCAGCTGGCTGACGATCTGTTCAATGCGCCGGAGAGCCTGATCCGCCTGGATATGTCCGAGTTTATGGAGAAGCACTCTGTCTCCCGTATTGTGGGCAGTCCTCCGGGCTATGTAGGCTACGACGAGGCGGGGCAGTTGACGGAGAAGATACGCCGCAAGCCCTACTCCGTTGTGCTGTTCGATGAGATCGAAAAAGCACACCCGGATGTGCTGAATGTGTTGCTGCAGATTTTGGACGACGGACAGATCACAGACGCCCACGGACGGAAGGTGAATTTTGAGAACACCGTCATCGTGATGACCTCAAATGCAGGGTCCGACACTAAATCCGCCGGTGCAGTGGGCTTCGGCGGCAGCGCTGACGACCAGGGCAGGGAGCGAATCATGAAGGCACTGCAGGACTTCCTGCGGCCGGAATTCCTGAACCGCGTGGACGAGATCGTGTGCTTCAACCACCTGACAAAAGAGAACTTTGCCGGGATCGCCCGTATCATGCTGGATGAGCTGAAAGCCTCGCTGGGCGACAAGGGCTATACCCTCCGCTATGACGAGGCACTGGTGGACTATTTGGTAGAGAAATCCTACTCTTTGACCTACGGCGCCCGAAACCTGCGGCGCCTGATCCAAAAGGAGCTGGAGGACCCCATGGCCGCCCGTATCATCGATGCATTCGAGCATCCCATTACGCAGATCAGCGCCACCGTACGTGACGGTGCGGTGCAGCTGTACACATTGTGAGGTGAGTCTATGCTGTTTCGCAAGGATATGGACCCCCGGTGCGCATACTGTGCCAAAGGAAGCCGCATTGGCGAGGACAAGGTAGCCTGCGTCAAGCGGGGTGTCGTGATGCCGGAGGACCACTGCGGCGCATTTAAGTACGATCCCCTGAAGCGGGTGCCGCCCCGGCCGATGAAGCTGGATACAGATAAGCTGCGGGAAGAGGATTTTCAACTGTAAGCACAATAGGCAGCCACCGGCTGCCCGTGCAGTGAAAGGAAAATGGCATGACTGTAAAAAAAGTATGGGCGGTGTACTTCAGCGGGACCGGTACCACGAAGAAAACAGTCGATCGCATCGCCCACCGTCTGGCAGAAGCGTTGGGCACAGACTGCGAAGTGTATGATTACACGCTGCCTGCCGCACGCCGACAGGAGCTGACCATTCCGTCCGGTGATGTGGCCGTAGTGGGTTGTCCCACCTACGCTGGGCGCGTTCCAAATCTGCTGATGCCGTACCTGCGGGATATGGTGCACGGCGAGGGTGCTTTGGCGGTGCCTGTGGTGCTGTTCGGCAACCGCAATTACGATGACGCACTGATGGAGCTGTCGCAGCTGCTGACGGCTGACGGCTTTTCCTGCGTGGCCGGAGGGGCCTTCGTGGGGGAACACAGCTTTTCCCGTACCTTAGGCGCGGGTCGGCCCAGTGGGGCGGATGTGGGGGAGATGGATGCCTTTGCCGCGCATGTGGCCGCCAAGCTGGTAGCGGGAGATACTGCGCCCGTCACCGTGGGCGGCTGCGATCCCATACGGCCCTACTACACCCCCCGTGACCGTCATGGAGAACCCATCAATATCCTGAAGGTCAAGCCCAAGACGGATATGACAAAATGCGGCGGCTGCGGTCTATGTGCTGCCCGGTGTCCCATGGGAAGTATCGACCCGGCGGACGTGTCCCGGGTCAACGGAGTGTGCATCAAGTGCGGTGCCTGTGTCAAAGGCTGTCCCAGCGGTGCTAAGTATTTCGATGATCCCGGGTATCTATACCACAAGAGCGAACTGGAGGAGATCTACGCCCGGCCGGCAAAGAACGAGGTGTTTCTGTAAGTATCAAAAAGGCAGGCGGCGGAGATAATACATAAGCTGTGCTGATGACGTGAAGCCTTCCATTCCAAGTGGACAAAATGTGGAATTGACCGTTGACAAAAGGCACAGTGTATGGTAGTCTAACAAAGCTGTCCGGGAGGGCAGAGCGCGTGCAAAGCGAGTCAATGAAAAATGTCTAAAAAAGGTAAAATAGTAGTTGACAAGATGGCAGACATGTGCTAAGATAATGACTGTTCCGCGGTTATGGGACGTGTACCTTGTAAATTAAACAACGAACGAAACGAAAAGCACCAGACGGGAGCGCAAGGGGCTGTGAAAACAGACCGGAGCGCAACTGAGAAACTTGCCGGAACGGGGTTAAGTCAATTACCCGGGAAGGTAAGTATAAAAAGTTTTTGAAGCTATGACAAATAGCTCTGTAAAGATTTAAGCGGCTATGGTCGTTTAGATACGATTTATAGAGAGTTTGATCCTGGCTCAGGACGAACGCTGGCGGCGTGCTTAACACAT
>ERZ779861.2890-NODE-2890-length-15393-cov-2.822141_pt1 | contig 15393 bp, 9 predicted proteins | sample MGYA00511558_ERZ779861 | MGnify/ENA primary metagenome ERZ779861 (study PRJEB29588, sample SAMEA2163432) | human gut metagenome | biome: human gut; feature: human-associated habitat; material: faeces | place: Denmark | collected 2008/2010 ... | reverse complement strand
CTTTTGCGGCGGATCCAATGAGACTGATGATCGCGGCGGCGGTGGGAATTGTGGTTCTGCTGGTACTGATCATCAAATTTAAGCTTCATCCGGTTCTGTCAATGATGATTTCCGCAATCATCATTGGAGCGGGAGCTGGAATGCCGCTTACGATGATCTCGGATACGGTAGAAAAAGGTGTTGGAAAGACACTACAGGGAATTGCGCTTCTGGTAGGACTTGGTTCCATGTTTGGCGGAATTCTGGAGGTAAGCGGAGGAGCCCAGAGAATCGCAGAGACATTGATCGGTAAATTTGGTCAGAAAAAAGCCGGATGGGCACTTGGACTTACAGGACTTGTAATTGGTACTACCGTATTTTTTGAAGCTGGTGTTGTGATTCTGATTCCACTGGCATTCGGAGTCGAAAAAGACCGGTATTTCCCTTGTGCCGGTGTGTATAAGCTCGGCGGAGATTTCAAGGGCAATGTAATTCTGTGTACCGCACAGGAGTTGAATACGAAAGAGAACTGTTCCGAAGATATGCAGGCAAAGCTCTTGATTCGCAACGGGCTGATTCTGATGGGACATGGAGTGAATAAATATTTCGTTTTCAAGCTCCCCTGCAAGGAAGAATCATCCCACAGGGAACAGCATTTTGGCATAGTCCGGCGTAACCTGGAACCGAAACCGGCCTATTATGCCTATAAAACCCTGATCGAAATGTGCCCGGACGGTTCTTCAAAAGTCCGCTTGAGACAATCCGACAGAATTTATATTGCCTCGTGGCTGACACCGGACAAGCTTCCTGTTCATGCAGTGTGGACTTATCAGCGTTCCGCCATTCCGGTAAAATTGCAATTCAAGGGAAAGGTCACAAAGGTCGTCAATTATCTCGGCAAAGAGAGCTCCGTTACTTCACCGGATATTACAATCTCAGACGCCCCTCTTTTCATTGCAGGACCGGAAAAACTAGAAATTCTCAGAACGGATAAGTGACATCATGATGCAAGTGTATGACATCGCCATCATAGGTGGTGGGATCGCCGGAGTTGCAGCGGCAGTTCAGACGGCCCGGATGGGGATGAAAACCGTTCTCATTGAAAAGACTGCATTGGTCGGAGGGTTGGCGACAGGCGGTCTCATCAACGTCTTTCTGCCGCTCTGCGACGGCAACGGGCATCAGGTCACATTCGGCATTGCGGAGGAAATGCTCCGGAAAAGCATCGTCTACGGGCCCGGTGAAATTCCCCCGGGATGGAGAAACGAATGCAATGGGGAAGAGAGAAAACGCTTCATCAGCGTTTTTTCTCCGGCCTCATTTGCATTGGCGCTTGATGAAATGCTGGATGGTGCCGGCGTTGATGTCTGGCTGGATTCGCTTGTCTGTAACGTTCGCGTCGGAAATGGAATGGTTACGAGGCTTGAAGTCGAAAACGAAAGCGGGCGTATCGAACTCAGTGCGAAACGGTTTATCGATGCCAGCGGAAGCGCGGTTCTGGCGCGCCGCCTCGGTCAGAATGTCGTGACTGACGACAACTGTTTCTCCTGTTGGGCGCTTGAGTTTTCGCATGACTCCCTGCACATGAACTACGGTCCGGTTTACGGAAACGGCGCACCGACGGGTGTGTTCTCCGATGATGATTTGGCGGCAGCCGGAACATCGCTCGAAAAACTCAAACAGGAAACGAGGCACGGCATCAGCGGGAAACAAGTCTCGGAATATTTCCGCGTTACGCGACGGTATCTGCGCTCCTATTATGCTCATGCGTATGAATCAGGGAAGAACGGCCGGAAGTCTTTCTATCCGGTCAAGCTCCCGATCATGCCGCAGTTCCGCAAAATCTGCGCAGTTCGTGCCCGCACAATGATGACCGGCGGCGGCGATGGGAAACACGTTGAGGATTCGATCGGGATGGTGGCGGATTGGCGCCGTGCCGGTTTGATTTGGGAGGTTCCATACTCGGCCCTCGTTCCGCAGGAAGGGCCCGATAATGTTCTTTATGCCGGACGCTGCATCGGTGCAACCGGAGATGCATGGGAGGTGATGCGCGTCATTCCCGCCGCCGCGCTGACCGGACAGGCGGCCGGACTTGCCGCCGCGCTCTCGCTTCGCAATGGTTCCATGCCCTCTGACCTGAACTATGAAATACTTGCAAAAGCACTTCGTCTCCTCTCCGTTCCGCTTCACTTTGACGAATTGGAAATTGACCGTCCATGAGTGTCTTTCAAACACAGTTTTCCGGATACGGAACGTATTCGTATCCGGATTCGTGATATGAAGCGGATGGGATTCGGCGGATTTTTCATCAGCTCCCGTTTCGGATTTGGCACGCTGTATCTTGGTGATATGATCCTGTAGACAAAGTGAAAAAATCGGTGCTTCAGCCGTGGCTTTATGATGAAGACCGCTGGCCTCCCGGTTCCCTTGCCGGAGAAGTCACCCGGTGTCATGAGGAATCCGACACACACTCGGCAAGGCCGAATATTTTCTCCGTTGTTTCTCCGTCACGGTATCCACTTCGACGGCCTGTAATGGCGCGCAGTATCCCGACAATTTTTTCTTCCCTATTCTTGATTTTTCTCTGAGTTCTTTATTATATCCCAACGCCTTTCATGAGTCGATAAAAAGCCGCGGAGAGGCGCCCCAGCCAATATCGTTTTGGCTCGCAAATTCCTTGATATCGTGTATAAAACATTAAAAGACAACTGGAGGAATGTGCTCAATTTAAACTCGCAAAAAATTGAGCTATTCTCGACATCAAAGTAGAAATTTATCATGGGAAGTGTAATTAATACGTCAAAGATCAAACCAAATCGGAAAAGTGCGGATATTTGCGGCTTGTAAATGTACATATGAGTATTATATTATGCTATGTTTAGAAAATCGCATCTAACCTACATTATGATGAGAGGACTGAGATGGAAGACAGATGGCTGTCCATGGAAGAAATATGTAAATACCTTGGGGTGAGTAACGATACTGTTCATCGTTGGATCACACGCAATAAGATGCCGTCGACGAAATTTGGCCGATGTTGGAAATTCAAAAAGGCACAAGTTGACGCATGGGCAGAAAACGGCGGTGCGGAAAACAAATCACGCAAACAGGCATCGGACAAAGAATAAGAAATCCGCAATTATGAGAACGACTAAAAAATACAGCATGTCCTTTACCACAGCCGGGTTGCTTCGTAAAGAAACAATCATGGTCGCCTTGCTGTATCTTGAATTACAAGACTGGTCGCGAATTCACCAACGAGTAATGATTGAAAACTGCTTGCAGTTGAAAACGGCGAACAGTCGCCGCCGCATATTTTCTGAAATCAAAGCTCGTCTGGAATGTCTTGAGGCTGCTGAAATGAAAATATTGTGTTTCTCATCATCGCAGGACATTGATATCGTCTTGTGGCTTGCACTCTGTCGGCGCTATCAGTTTATCGGAAATTTTGCCAGAGAAGTTTTGCGGGAAAAATTCATCACTCTGCAACGACACATTGATTTTTCCGACTACGCCTTGTTTGTTGAGCGCGAAGCCGTATTTCATCCTGAAATACTGGAGTTGCGGGATTCCACATGCAAGCGTCTCCGGCAGATGCTGTTTCAATTTATGCGGAATTGCGGCATGTTAAACCGTGAGAATATGATCCTGCCTGTAATTTTCAGTCCGGCAGTTGATGCCCTTTTTGCAGGCAGGAACCAGGCGGAAATTCAATACTTTCCCGTCATACGGAAAACGGGGGCGAAATGACACGTACAGAATATACTGTATCGGATTTATTTAAGCATCTCAGAGCGGTGATGTCCAGTCGACGATTTTTGAAGATGGAAGGATTGAATAACGACATACCGTTTTTTCTTTGTCCTTTTTCGATCAAAGAAAAACGGAATGTCGAGCAAATGATTCCACAGCTGAAAAAGCATCTTTCCGACAGTGGAATTGCTGTCCTTGAGATTAACTTATATGATCTGTGTATCAGTCTTCTGGAAGAGGCAGGAATTTTCGGGCAGTTATGCGAAATCGAACCTGAGACCGACAAAGGCTTTTTTCTCGAATCACTGCAAAGCATCCTTGACGTGGAATCGCATATCGTGCCTGCGATTGAAAACCGCATTCATAAACAGGGCAGGCCCGATATTCTTTTTCTAACGGGAGTGGGGGAAGTGTTTCCCTATATCCGGACGCATAATATATTGAACAACCTGCAATCCAGCGTCAAAGGATTTCCTCTGGTTCTTTTCTTTCCTGGTGAATATACTCATTCTCAGGACAAGGGCGCAACGCTCAGTCTTTTTGGGATATTGCCCGGTGACAGGTATTATCGCGCTTACGACCTCACGAAATATGAAATCCAAGGAGCGGCAGATGCCAAAACTGAATGATATTTTTATTAAAGATGTCGCACGTCCGATTGAGGGAGTCATCAAGGCGGATGACGAGGTGTCACTTCGCAACGAAGTTGAAGAATATGTTCTGACCAAGGAAGTGGAGAAACGACTTGACGCATTTGTTTCCGCATACAATGATTACAGTTGTGCGACACAGAATGGCGTTTGGATATCGGGCTTTTTCGGCTCCGGTAAATCCCACTTGTTGAAGATGCTGGCGCTGCTGCTGGAAAATCGCGAAATCGACGGCATGTCGGTTTCCGAAATGTTTCTTTCCAAATGCGAGGATGCGGAACTCCGGGCTCAGTTACGGAAGGCTTGTGCCATGCCGTCGAAAAGCATTTTGTTCAACATTGACCAGAAGTCCGATGCCATCAACACGAAGCAGACGGATGCACTTATTTCCGTTTTTGTCAAAGTGTTTGACGAAATGTGCGGATATTACGGCAAGCAGGGGTATATCGCCAAGTTTGAACGTGATCTGGATAGCCGCGGGTTATATGGAAAATTCAGGGACGCCTACGGAAACATCGCCTGTAAACCATGGCGGAAAGGACGTGAACAGGCTATTCTTGAAGGGCGTAATATTGCCAAAGCATATGCCGCAATCATGGGAGAACCGGAGGACGCGGCCAATGGAATCATTGACAAATACCGTCGCGACTACAAGCTTTCCATCGAGGATTTCGCCAATCAAGTCAAGGAATATATTGATCGGCAACCGGCTGGATTCCGTTTGAATTTTTTTGTGGACGAGGTCGGACAGTATATTGCGGACAACATCAAATTAATGACCAATCTGCAAACGGTAGCGGAAACGTTGGCGACGAAATGCCAGGGACAGGCATGGGTGATTGTTACGGCCCAAGAGGATATGACTTCCGTGTTCGGTGAGGCCGGTAAAAAGCAGGGCAATGACTTCTCCAAAATCCAGGCGCGATTCGCCAATCGCTTGAAGCTGACCAGTGCGAATGTCGATGAAGTCATCAAGAAACGATTGCTGGACAAAAAGGAAGCCAGTCAGCCGGAGCTTCGGAAGATTTACGATGAACAGCGGAATAACTTTAAAACGCTGTTCGGATTCGGCGACGGTTCACAAACTTACAGGCAGTTTGACGATTTCGCTGATTTTTCCGCCTGTTATCCGTTTGTCCCTTATCAGTTTCCGCTGTTCCAGGCCGCAATTCAATGTCTTTCGGAACACAATGTGTTTGAGGGGAAGCATAATTCCGTCGGCGAACGTTCCATGCTGGGGGTGTTCCAGAGAGTCATCATTGATCTTCGAGAGCAAAAACTTGGCAGTCTTGCCACCTTCGACCTGATGTACGAGGGAATCCGGCAGGCGGTGAAAAGCAACGCGGTGCGAGCAATTTCCACGGCAGAGCAACACTTGTGCGATCCGTTTGCAGTGCAGGTACTCAAAGCTTTGTTTCTGGTGAAATATGTACGTCCATTCAAGGCGACAGCACGAAATATTGCCGTTTTGCTGCGATCGGATTTTTCGGAGAATACCCAGGAACGGGCTCGACGGGTTCAGGAAGCCTTGAATAAACTGGAAAGCGAGTCTTATATTCAGCGAAACGGAGATCTTTATGAGTATCTGACCGATGAGGAACAAGATATCGAAAAAGAGATCAAAAACACCGCGATCGACGCCTCCGACGTGGTTGAGGTTTTGAATAAAATCATCTTCGAACAGATTCTCGGAGGCACAAAAATCCGCTATATTGGAAACGGACAAGACTATACTCTTGGTAAAAAATTAGACGGACGCAATATCGGCAGGGAGTACGAACTGCGCATCCATGTGATTACGCCATGGTATGAGCGCAGTACCGGTGAAGACTTCCATACCGCCACCTGGGGGGAAGCTGAGTTGCTGGTTGTAATGCCGCCGGACTCCGGACTGATGACGGATGTCACCATGTTTTTGAAAACCGGCAAATACAGCACGCAGAATATCAATACGCAGAATGAAAGCGTTCACCGGATTCTGGAGAATAAGCTTCTGGGCAACCGCGACCGTGAGCAGGAAATCAAAGTTCATGCCGCAATGCTGTTGGTCGATGCCGAACTGCTCATCAACGGACAGAAACTGAATTGTCCCAGCAGCGATGCCAAACAGAGAATTCTTTCCGCCTGTCAGGAATTGATTCAGTTTTTTTACTCGAATTTAAAGATGATCGACGGAACGGATTATCACGAGCGCAATCTTGCCGCCTACTTTGATCCACACGGGCGCGAACTGTTCCCTGATGTGTTTTCGGAAGCGGAGCTGGAAGTTCTCAATGCCATTCGTTCAAATCGCGACAATGGCCTGCGGACAACGATCAAGGGGCTGCGCGAGAAGTTCTCGATGCGTCCCTACGGCTGGTATGATGACGCAATTCTCTGTATCATCGCGCAACTTGCCGTTCGCGGCAAGCTGGAACTGCGGGCGGATGGGAATCTGCTTGAAGGCGAAAAACTGATTGCCGCCTTAAAGAATACTCACGGTTATGATAATGTCACTCTTGAACCGCAGGCAGATTACACTCCGGCGCAGATCAAGAAGGTCAAAGAATTTTACAACGACTACTTTCAGGAACCGCCCGCTGCTGCCGATCCCAAGTTGCTGGGACGGGATTTGCTTGATAAAATCCAGGAGCTGGCAGTTCAGCTGACTTCTTACGATTCCCGCAGAACACATTATCCGTTCCTCGGAGAACTGGCGACTCCATTGGTTAAATTGAAAGCGGTCGCCGCAAAACCGGCCGCCTGGTTTTTCACCGAATGCCAGCGCAGCGAAATGGATGCGCTTTGCGACGACAAGGAGGATGTTTTTGATCCGATCATCGCCTTTATGAATGGAAGTGGACGGGAGATTCTGGATCATGCGCGTCAGCTTTTGCGGGAACAGCAGTCCAACCTCACTTATATTCCGCATGATGAAATTCAGGAGGTGGATGACATTGTCCGCGATCCGCGTTGTTTCAAGGGGAACCGGATGCCGCGTTTGAAGGAACTAACTGAAATTCTGGAACGGCGGATTGTCGAAACGGTGGAGCGGGAGGCTGCTGATGCGGAACGGCGGATCGAAGCACTGAAACGCCGCTTTGTCGCATTGCCGGATTTTATGGCTGTACCGGACATTGAGCAGCAGCGCTTTTCCTCCTGCTTTGACACGATCCGAAATGAATTCAAACAGCAGCCGCTGATTGCCGTTATCCGCGAACAGGCGCATGACTTTGAAGAAACGACCTTCAAGCGTTTGGCGGAAGAACTCTACACTCTGGCCCATCCTGTCAAAGCCGGAGACGGAAAAGACGTGCCGCGTCCGGCAGCGGAATCGGTTGCTTTGCCGCGTGTCTATGTGAGTTTCCGCAAACCGTGGCTGGAAAATGATGACGATATTGACACCTATATTTCGGAATATAAAGCGGAGCTGGTTCGGCTTGAGGCCGCTCTGCGTGAACAGGTGAAAAACGGAAAACGAATCAAACTGTGAGTCAAAAATATGGATACCAACCGATTGAAAAGATTTGCGCAGACCGCCCGGAAGAAGTTGCTGGAAGCGGTTGCGGACAAGTTGAAATTCGCCATTGGCGAAAACAGTCCGGCGCGACGCGGAACTCCCCGGGCTGTTGTCGAGTTGGAGAAAAATATCCGGGAAAAAGGTGAAGCGGCAGTCATTGATTTTGTCGCCTATGCCTGGTTCAATCGCTTCTGTGCACTGCGTTATATGGATGTCATGGGATACAACCCGGTCCGGGTCGTTTCGCCGCTGCCGGGACATTTCCAGCCGGAAATTCTCGAAGAAGCCAAAGGCAACAGTTTTTCCGATGAAATTCCGGCCGCCACCCGAATGATGATCCGGGATATTCTGGCAAGTGAACGGCCGAATGCGCAGTTGGAAGTTTACAAACTGCTACTTGTGGCAATCTGCAATGCCTATAATAAACCGATGCCGTTTCTGTTTCAGCCGATCAATGACTATACCGAACTCCTGATGCCGGACGATCTGCTGAGCGGAAGTTCCATCCTTGCCTTGACACGCGAAGCCATTCTGCCGGAAGTCGCGGAAAAGGGTGTCGAAGTGATCGGCTGGCTGTATCAGTTCTATATCTCCGAGAAAAAAGACGAAGTGATGGGGAAGACTGTCAAAACCGAAGACATTCCGGCCGCCACCCAGCTCTTTACGCCGGATTGGATCGTGCGCTATCTGGTCGAAAATTCACTCGGCCGGCTGTGGATGCTGAATCATCCCGCTTCCAGACTTGCGGAATCCATGGAGTATTATATTCCGGCGACAGAACAGGATGCCGATTTTCTCAAAGTGATGTCTCCGGAAGAACTGAGAGTCTGCGATCCGTGCTGCGGTTCCGGTCACATGTTGACCTATGCTTTCGATCTGCTGGCGAGAATTTATGAGGAAGCGGGATTTTCGCCGCGTGAGATTCCATCGCTGATTCTGAAGAACAATCTTCACGGCATTGAGATTGATCCCCGGGCCGGGGAATTGGCGGCATTTGCCTTGACTATGAAAGCGCGGGAACACGACAGCCGTTTTCTGCGCCGGGAGAATGCGCCCCAGCCGAATATCTGTGTTTTGCAAAACGTTACCTTTGACGATGAGGAATTCAAATCCTACATGGATTTCATCGGCCGCGACCTCTTCACTGCTGCATTGCAGACCACACTCCGGCAGTTTGAGAAAGCGGATTGCTTCGGTTCGCTCATCGTACCGCAACTGACCGATTCCGCCGCGGTACTTGCCGAACTGGAAAGCCGCGATGTTTGCGGACAACTGTTCCTGACAAGCATCCATCAAAAAGTTTTGGCGGTGATCCGGCAGGCGGAATATCTTTCACCGCATTATCATGTGGTGGTGACCAATCCGCCGTACATGGGAAGCAAGGGCATGAACGCCGACTTGAAGAAGTTTGCCGAAACGAAATATTCCGACAGCAAATCCGATCTTTTCGCGATGTTTATCGAACGCGGATTTGATATGGTAAAAACCAATGGATATTCCGCAATGGTAACGATGCAAAGTTGGATGTTTTTGTCATCTTACGAAAAGCTTCGCGCAAAATTACTTGATACATATTCCATTGAATGCTTGGCGCATATGGCAAATATGGTAATGGGTATCGCATTCGGTACGTCAGCTACAGTATGGAAAAAGCAATATGTCCCTGAACACAAAGGTGCATTTTGCTTTGTAGAATATGAAGATATTGAGAATGGTAAGCCGAAAAATTTTCCACCGGACAACGAACGTAATCGCACAGCATGGAAGAGAAATCAATGAATATCCCCGACTATCAAGGTGCATTTCTCCGGCTGGTCGACGGTAATAGCGAAGTCGAGAAAGAAGCGATGTTCAAGGAGGCAATCCGATGAGTGATAAGAAATGCTTATTCAAGCCGGATATTCAATGCAGTCTTAATCACAACATCATTAAGACAAGAGATGATACTTGTCCAATGTGTTTTATTCATAATGATGATGGAAAATATTCCATATGTGAACATCATTTCGGATGTTCTTGGTGTGAATCATCAAAGGATTTTGAAGAGAAAACATTGCGAGAAAGAATAGAGCCTTGGTTGACAGCGCTCTTTCAATCTGAACATTTATCTCTTCTTGCCGGTTCTGGACTTACTACAGGAATATGTAAAATAGCAAGAACTGATGCAACGGGTATGCCGTCCTTAGTATTTTCAAAATTTCAAGATAAAATTGACGAGGAAGTAAAGCGAACGGCCATCGCTTTAGGGCGGGCAGAAGGAAATTTTGAGGATTATATTCGTGTTGCCAACACATTACTTTCTGGATTGCAAATCGTCGGCAATCCTGATGCGGATACATTACATTCCGAAATTGAAGAAGCTCTGAAAAATTTTACCGTCTCCCTACTCAAAACAGAAGAAGCTTTAGCTCTATCCGCCAAGGACGATAGAGAAAAAGCGTTTAACTGTTTGATATCATTCCTAATGAGTTTCGCCAGTCGAACCGGAACAAGAGATCGAGTGAATATTTTTACTACAAACTATGATCGCTTGGTAGAGGAAGCTGCAGACTTGGCTGGACTTCATCTGCTGGATCGTTTTGTCGGAAAACTGTCTCCTGTTTTTCGCGCATCTAGATTGAATCTGGACTTACACTATAATCCGCCTGGGATTAGGGGAGAACCGCGTTATCTGGAAGGGGTGGCGCGTTTTACTAAACTACATGGCTCTTTGGATTGGGTGCAAGTAGATTCACTCATTAGAAAGGTTGGACTACCATTCGGCGCAAAAGATCTCACCCCGTACCTGCAGGCTCCGGGATTAGGTGGTGCATCAGCATTCAAACTGATGGTATATCCGAATTCATCGAAAGACAGAGAAACTGCGGCGTATCCTTACGTCGAATTATTTCGGGATTTCGCTGCTGCAATTTGTCGCCCTAACAGCACGATTGTAACATATGGATATAGTTTTGGGGATGAACATATTAATCGCGTGATACGAGATATGTTAACTATACCTTCAACTCACTTGGTTATTATTTCCTATGATGACAGATTAGGACGTATTCATGATTTTTATGTACATACAGCGCATGTTGACCAAATTTCTTTGTTGCTTGGTGCGGATGTCGCAGCCATAGATACATTAACACAAAAATTTCTTCCCAAATCAGCGATTGATTTTGCGACATCAAGAATGGGTGAACTTCTCCAATCTCGCTGGGCTACTCGTCCGACCAAAGATTCAAAAGAATCTGATACTACTGCCGAAGGCTCAGCGACAGGAGGCAAGAAAGAATGTTAAGTTCTCCATTCGATTTTGCGGGGTCATTGCATGTTGGGACGGTGATATTTGTTTCGCCAGACGAGATTAAAGTGCAACTTGAAGTTGACGCTCCAGATTCTATTGCATTGAATGCGATCAAACCGCGAGCATTCCCGCGTATCAACGGCTATTTGTTGATTCCCTCTGATGCTGGGTATCTTGTTGGACAAGTCGGATGGATTACGATTGAAAATTCTCAATATCCCAAGCGAAAAGGGCTGCAGGACTTTGGCTTAATAGATTTACCTTTCCCCATGCGCAAACTCAGCTTGACACCATTGGGAATTCTTCAAAAAATCAGTGATGATGCTTTTGAATTTCACCGAGGGATAGAAGCGTTCCCATCCGTTGGCGATGATGTTCTGTTCCCCACAAATGAACAAATGAGTGCAATCGTTACATCAGGGAAAAATCTTCGTGTAAAAATTGGAACAAGTCCTCTGGCCGGGAATGCAGATGTCAAAATTGATCCGGATCGCTTATTCGGTCGTCATATAGCTGTCCTCGGCAATACAGGTAGCGGGAAAAGTTGTTCTGTCGCAGGATTGATCCGTTGGTCTATGGAAGCCACAAACGCCAAAAATCCCAACGCTCATTTTATAATATTAGATCCAAACGGTGAATACACTTCAACTTTTCATGATATCTCGGGAACTAAAATTTTTTCTGCGACCAATGAACCAATGTTGCAGATTCCATTTTGGCTATGGAACGCTGAAGAATGGTGCGCATTTACGCAAGCTAGTGGGAAAATTCAAGCCCCGTTTTTAAGAAGAGCATTGAAAGAAATAAAAACTGGACAGTCTGCAGAAACATCTTCTCCTGAGGAGCAAAAATTAAACTTTAGAAGATACCTGTATCAAAAGCATATATCAATTAACTTGCATATAAATACAGATGCAATAAAAAACGATGCGACCAAGATTGGCTTTTATCTAAAGGCTATATGGAACGATCTTAATTTAAAAAAAGACATGTTCTCAAGCTCCAGTGCAAAAATACAAACACTGCAAGAACAACTGAGAACGACCTTAACTACTTCTTATAAATCATTCGTTGATAGAAACAGCGGAAAAAATGTAGAATATTATACTGCTTTCTCGGAAGAATCTATACGTGCCGTTGATGCTTCCATTCTCGCCTTACTTGAAGATTTCGGAGGGATTATTCTAGAAAAAAATATGGGAGACGATTGCCCTATTCCGTTTGAGGCATCGGCATTAGCGGATTATATGCAAGAATTGGCAATTCAGGAAAATCTTTCCCAATTTACTGATTTTCTTGTAATGCGTATTAGAACGATGCAAGCAGATGCAAAAATCAAGAATATAATGGGAGCAGATAAACAGATAAGTCTATGCGACTGGTTAAATGAGTACATCGGAGATTCTGAGCATGGGCAAATTACGATTGTTGATCTTTCGTTAATTCCATCTGAAATAGTTCATATTGTGACATCAGTAATTGCAAGGATCGTTTTTGAGGCTTTACAGCGATATCGTAAAATTCAAATCGGACATCATGTTCTCCCAACAGTTTTGGTGATGGAGGAAGCTCATACTTTTGTCAAACGTTATAGGCATGATACAGAATTTCAGGATGCATCCATTGTATGTTGCAGAGTGTTTGAGCGAATTGCGCGCGAAGGTCGCAAATTTGGTCTTGGTCTAGTTTTATCTTCTCAGCGGCCTAGTGAACTTTCACCTACTGTTTTATCGCAATGTAATACATTTCTGTTACATCGAATCAGTAATGATGAGGATCAAGAATTAGTGCACCGTTTATTACCAGATAATCTTCAGGGACTTCTGCGTGACTTGCCAACATTGCCTGCACGGAACGCAATTTTACTGGGCTGGGCATCCGAATTACCGGTTCTTGTGCGTATGCGTGAACTTTCGAAAGAACATCGTCCGCAATCTGACGATCCGGATTTTTGGAATGTTTGGACTAGAAAATCAGAGCGGGATGTAAACTGGAAGGAAATCGCAGATGATTGGCAAGGAAAGACTCAATCTGCACAACAAACGTCAGCAATAGCTGATGATGTAAATAACGGCGATTCTGAAGAAATACCGCAAGATTCTCGGTGCGATGAACAAGAACCTAATAGACGTTAAGAGAAAGAATTAGTAAATGACCACAGATAAAACGAAAAACTTTTTCCGGGTGTCGGCTGAGGATTTTAAGAAAATCCCCGGCAGCCCGATTGTCTACTGGCTCTCACCGGCATTTCTCAATGCATTCTCTATTTATTCTCCTCTTTCACAAGAAATCCAGTTGAAAGCAGGTTTATCAACTGGTAATAATACGCTTTTTGAACGATTCTGGTTTGAAGTTTCTCTTCATGATATTTCCTTTTTCTGCTGTTCACTAGACGAAACAAATCAGGCAAATCCCAGATGGTATCCCTGTCATAGTGGTGGAGAATTCCGAAAGTGGTATGGGAATCATGAAACTGTGATTAACTGGCAGAATAACGGATTCGCTATTAGAAATTTCGGACGTGAAACTGGAAAAATTCATTCTGCGGTAAGAAATGATGAATTTTATTTCCGATCGGGCTTAACTTGGTCAAAAATCAGTTCTGGTATATTTTCTGTAAGATATCGCCCTGAAGGTTTTATTTTCGATGATACTGGGAGATGTGGTTTTGCCCAGACTCAGGAGATTCTTCATCAGGCATTAGGATTACTTAATTCAAGAATTGCTTCAAGCGCATTGGCGGCATTAAGCCCGACATTAAGTTTTACAAGTGGAGAAATCGCAAAGATTCCTTATTCACGAAATCTACCTGCCTTTCTTATTGAAAACACTCAACAGGCAGTTAAAAATACCCGACAAGACTGGGATTCGTATGAAATCTCTTGGGATTTTCAAAGGTGTCCGCTTGCAGTATCGCCGCAGGAACGAGCAGAACAATTATCCTACGGTATAAACAGCAAGGCGCGCAAGGCTTCCGTGACTTTGATTTCCGAACGTTATGCTCGTCTACGCAATGAATGGAAACATCAGACCGAGGAAATGCGCCGCCTCGAAATCGAGAACAACCGCATCTTTATCGAGGCTTACGGGCTGCAGGACGAACTTTCACCCGAAGTCCCGTGGAACGAAATTACCCTTACCTGCAATCCGTGGTACCGGTATGGGAAAACACCGACATGGGAAAACACCGGTGCTTTGGTTGAAGAAAATGGAGAACTGAAGATACAGCAGATTCCCACGAATGAAGATATGAAATTATTCCCATATGATGAAAATTTGGAATGCAGATTACGGGAAGATACCATAAAGGAATATATTTCCTACGCCGTCGGCTGCATGATGGGACGCTATTCGCCGGAAAAGCCGGGACTCATCCTTGCTAATCAACCTATCTCTGGTCAGGACGACGAAATTGAATATCAAACCGCAATAACCGGGAGCAATATATTCGGAGCATTAGGTGCCACACGTTATTTTACCATAAAAGACGGTAAACGCAAGATAACTTCTTACTCGGCCTTTTATGACGTTTTTGGTGATGAAGGAAACTATCATCAATTTATGGATAGGGACGGGGTCCTGCCGATTCTTGATGAGGAGTGGTTCCTAGATGATATTGTCGCACAGTTCAAGGCGTTTCTCCAATTCACATTCGGAGCAGAACACTTTGCCGATAATCTGGAGTTCATCGAAAAGGCGCTGGGAAAGGACATCCGTAAATACTTCATCAAGGATTTCTACAAGGATCACGTCCAGCGGTACAAGAAGCGCCCGATTTACTGGATGTTCAGTTCGCCGAAAGGCTCATTCAATGCGCTCATCTATATGCACCGTTATCGTCCCGATACCGTCAGCATCGTTCTGAACGAATATCTCCGGGAGTTTATTTCCAAGATTCGCTCCCATCGCGAGCATTTGATAACCGAAAACAACCGTGCCACCCTCGCTCCGGCGGAAAAGACGCGCAATCTGAAGCTGATCGACAAATACGCCGCGATGTTGACTGAACTGGACACCTACGAACGCGACATCCTCTATCCGCTCGCGCAACAGAAAATCGCCATCGATCTTGACGACGGCGTCAAAGTGAACTACTGTAAGTTCGGCGCGGCACTGAAAAAAATTCCAGGCCTCGAAGCAAAGGAGGAATGATTCCCATGTCAAATGAACTTGAGTTTATCGTATACAGCACTCCGGCGGAAGACATTCGCGTCGATGCC
>ERZ779861.2877-NODE-2877-length-15441-cov-5.372676_pt1 | contig 15441 bp, 7 predicted proteins | sample MGYA00511558_ERZ779861 | MGnify/ENA primary metagenome ERZ779861 (study PRJEB29588, sample SAMEA2163432) | human gut metagenome | biome: human gut; feature: human-associated habitat; material: faeces | place: Denmark | collected 2008/2010 ... | reverse complement strand
AACTCACTAAAAAATGCATGGCAATCTCTGATTTCATTCGCTTGCGGAAATTAGGTTTACCATTCCAGACGTTCCTTCACATTGTTCATCGCCTCTTTCAGGCTGCTGTTCATGACCCGCGCATAATGCTGCGTCATGCGTGTGGAGGCATGTCCGAGCATGACGGACACGTCCTGCAAGGGTACATTGTTGGCGAGCGTGACGGTGGTCCCGAAAGTGTGCCTGGCCACATGCGTGGTCAGATTTTTCTTTATGCCGCAGAAATCGGCGATTTCCTTGAGGTAGCTGTTCATTTTCTGGTTGCACATGACAGGCAGGCAGCATCCTTTCTTTACGCAGATCGGATGTTCCCTGTATTTCTCCAATATGGCCAGTGGAACGGGCAGCAGCGGGATGTTGCTGATGGAAGACGCTTTTCTGCGGTGTTCCAACTTGACCCTTCCCTTCCTTATCCACCAGTCACCGAGATTGTCCTGTACCAGGTTTTCACCACTCAGAGTGGCGACATCGGAGAACGCCAGACCGGTGAAGCACGCGAAGACAAATATGTCCCTGACCAGCTCGAGCCGTGGGATGGTGAATTTCTTTTTCATGACGGCCTGCAACTCGTCGTAGGTCAGGAATACCGGATCGGTCTCGTCCTGTTCCATCTTGTAACCGTAAAAGGGATTCTTACGCATCCATTCCTTTGCCAATGCCATGTTGGTGAATTTCTTGAAACATTTCATGTAGCGGACTATCGTGTTACGGCACAGTCCCCCCTCCGTTTTCAGGTAAATGTCAAACGCGCGGATGAACTCCGGTGTCAGCTCATGGAAGGTGATATCCTCCTTGCCGTAATAAGAGGGGATAAGCCGCTGCAATTTCTTCACCACGTTCTTGTACCGGTTGATCGTAACGGGAGAGTAGTCTATGCCTGTCAGTGTTTCCATTTCCTTGATGCCATCCTGCATGGTACCGAGCAATGTACGCATTTCGGTGTCTTTCCCGAAAACACGTTTCAGGATCAGTTTCGGGGTAATCAGGGCCTGTTCCAATACCAGTTCCTTGTGTTTCTCGAGGGCACGTGCGTGTAACTCCGCAATATAGGTATTCAATGCGATGGATGCCCTGTCCCTGCCCTTGCTGCATCCTTTGGCCGCATTCCATAAGTTCAGAGGCACGCTTCTTTGGATACGGGCATCGTCGTAGCTCCCGTTGATGGTTATCCGCATCAGTACGGGGGCCTCACCGTTTTTCAACAATTTCGTTTTGAGCACGAAAAAAAGAATGTTCATTGTTCCTTGTTTCATCACTTTTGTTTTTTTAGAGGTGTTACATCCAATTGTTTCGTCAAAACCGGATGGCATGAGGACGTGAAACGAAATGTTAAATTCGGTGGCTTTTTTGAGGGACTTGTGGAATAGCCATAAAAATCCCATTTTTATCAGGTTCGAATTGCCTTTTGTATCCCGGGTTCGATTCCTTTTTTTATCCCGATGGGAAATACCGAATTTTTAAATTTATTTCACATTTTCAACTCCATCCGGTCATGTGTGCAAAATTACTTTTTCACACCGGAGATTGAAATTGTCAAACAGTTGAAAAACAATGAAGTATGATACATATTTATGGCTTTTTCAAAAGCCTTAAAAAAAGCCACTGAACTGGCAAAATCCAACTTCACAAATATGTAATGAAATGCGTAGCGAGGGTAAAAAAAGAACCCTTGAACTATCTCTAATTCAAGGGTTTTCTAAAATTGAAAAGCTTTTTGGTGGTGCCACCAGGAATCGAACCGGGGACACAAGGATTTTCAGTCCTTTGCTCTACCAACTGAGCTATGGCACCGTTGTTTTGTTTAACGGGTGCAAAGATATGAATCTTTTTTGAGTCTTGCAATAGGCAGAGCTACTTTTTACTGATTTTTATTCTTCCAAAGAATTCCAGCCTTGTGCTTTTAGTTCGACTTCGCCTCCATCACGACCTACCAAGTAATTACCGAGATCGGGTTTTGTAATATGACCGATTACTTTAACACCTTTCATTTCAGATACTTTATCATGATCAGTGAGAGGAACAGTGAAAAGTAATTCATAGTCTTCACCGCCATTTAAAGCTGCAGTTACCAAATTCATATTAAATTGTTCAGCCATTGCAGCCGTCTGATAATCGATAGGAATTCTATCTTCATATACGCGACATCCGACATTACTTTCTTTTGAAATATGCAAAAGTTCGGAAGACAGACCGTCTGATATGTCCATCATTGCTGTAGGGATAATCCCCGCATGACGAAGCATCTCTATAATATCTTTACGAGCTTCCGGCTTCAATTGACGTTCCAACAGATATTCTTTGCCTGTAAAATCCGGTGTGAAATCTTTTTCACCTTTAAATATCCTTTTTTCGCGTTCTAATAATTGCAATCCCATATAAGCAGCTCCTAAATCCCCGGAAACACATATCAAATCCGTTTCTTGGGCTCCACTGCGAAGAACAACTTTGTCTCTTTCTCCTTCCCCAATACAAGTGATACTGATACAAAGCCCTGTTAAAGAAGCAGAAGTGTCTCCTCCGACAATATCGACTCCATACACATCACAGGCCAACTTTAGCCCAGCATAAAAATCTTCTACATCCTCAACAGAAAAACGTTTGGAAATACCAAGTGATACAGTGATCTGCTTAGGCTGGCCGTTCATGGCATAAATATCGGAGAAATTTACAACAGCCGATTTATATCCGAGATGTTTTAAAGGTACATAAGTCAAGTCGAAATGAATACCTTCCAATAATAGATCGGTGGTGACAAGCACTTGTCTATCCTCATAGGAGAGGATTGCCGCATCATCGCCTACGCCCTTTATCGTACTATTATTCTTTATTTCAATCCTGTCAGTTAGGTGGCGAATCAAACCGAATTCGCCTAATGTTGATATTTCTGTCCTGTTACTCATATTTGTTTTGTAATATATTATTTTTGGGAAATGTGATAATATGTTTTTTTATTGTCTCATTAAAACTCTGCTCATTGTAAAACCTGATTACAATCGGTAGATAATATAAATATTTCTTCCAACTTTCCGGAACAAGAAGACTGTTTTTTAAACGTGCTGCATCTTTTTCTGTTACTAAAATCAATTTTCCAGGTGAAGTCATCTTTTCGAATATCACATCCAATTTCTTGAAATCTGACTTGCTAAACGTATGATGATCAGGAAAAACGACCGGCAACACTTTATTTGAATACTTTTCTGCCTCACGAATAAATGGAGTGGGAACTGCAATACCTGATATCAACAATATATCATCTTCTTTTCCAATATTTTTATGGTTTAAGAAACGAGCTTCCGAGGGGAATACAGGTTTGACTTCTCCATAAACGATGTTGGTAAAAAAAAGTAACTGGTGAGCCCGCAACTTCATATTTTCTTCAATAATACGAAAATCGATCGGCTTCATATCTTCGTCGCATTTAGTAACAACCACGATATCTGTTCGGTTTATATTACTTATCGGTTCTCTCAGGTGTCCGGTAGGCATTAGTTTATCATTATAAAATAAACGATGGTAGTCACTCAACACGATCGAAAGGGAAGGGTGCACATATCTATGTTGATATGCATCATCTAACAGAATTACTTCAGGTCTGTCTTTTTCAGGGAGGGATAAAAGATTTTGAATCCCCCGGCGGCGATTAGCGTCGACAGCGACAAGTATATCCGGAAATTTATTTTTCATTTGAAAAGGTTCATCTCCGATCTCCAAACTGGAACTTTCAGAATCAGCAAGAATAAACCCCGATGTTTTTCTTTTGTACCCTCGGCTTAATACTGCAATGCGATATTTATCTTTCAGTAAACGTATGATATATTCTGTATGGGGAGTTTTACCCGTTCCTCCTACAGATAAATTTCCTATGCAGATCACAGGAATAGAATATTGTTCGGAATGTAAAATACCCCAATCAAAAAGTCGATTTCGCAACCATATCCCAATTCCATATAAAAAGGAAAGGGGAGCCAGGTAGGAATTAAGTTTTATTTTGTCATTTTTTTGCATGTAACTTCTTATCTGCTGACAAATATAGTTAACTTATCGGTGGCTGTCAGTTTTTTATTTGTTTATTTCAAAAAGAAGATACAATTTGAATCTCTTTGAAAGATAAGTTTGTGTTTATTCTGAAATATTTTCAGGGAGTTTGTGACTATACACATTTATTGTAGAATTAAGTCAATATCCGGATAAGATATCCGTCGTATCTTTGTTGTCTTCTTGATAATCTCTTGTAAATTATATACTTTTGCATTGTCCCAATTAACATGCTATGCCATGAATGTCAAAATAGAAGAAAGCTGGCGAAAACGCCTTCAGGAAGAATTTGATAAGCCATACTTTGAGCAGTTGGTCACATTTGTCAAGAACGAATACAGAAGCGCACATGTGCTTCCTCCCGGACACCAGATCTTCCATATTTTTAATGCCTGTCCATTCGAGAAAGTGAAGGTTGTTATACTTGGACAAGACCCTTATCCCAATCCGGGGCAATATTACGGAGTCTGCTTCTCCGTCCCGCAAGGAGTTCCCATTCCTGGATCACTGGCCAACATATTCAAAGAAATACACCAAGACTTAGGCAAACCGATCCCCACATCCGGCAATCTGGACCGTTGGGTAGAGCAAGGCGTGTTTCCTATGAACTCGGTCCTGACTGTACGGGCTCACGAAACCGGCTCACATCGGAATATGGGATGGGAAACTTTTACAGATGCAGTGATAAAGAAATTGAGCGATGGACGTGAGAATCTGGTATTCATGCTGTGGGGAAGTTATGCAAAAGAGAAGATCTCCCTTATCGACACCCATAAACACTTGGTGCTGACAACCGTGCATCCGTCTCCACGCTCTGCTGACCATGGTTTCTTCGGCTGTAAACACTTCAGCAAGGCGAATACTTTCCTCCAAAGCAAAGGTATTCAAAAGATTGATTGGTAAGAAGTACGAGTTCCGGACATCCGGGTGTGGAGAGCGGTAACATCCGGGTGTAGAAAGGCAGAAGATGGGCATGTTTCCAAACTTTTCTGCTTGCTTTTCGTTCTTTTCCTACTTGTTTTAGTAAAAAAGGACCTTTATGTTGAGGGAACTATCTCCACACAGATGTATATCGGCACGGTTCCCTGCGTTTTTGTAAACACTACCGGCTACCCGTTTCAACGGCAGGTAGTGATACAAGTGTGATACAGGAATCCGGTATGTATCACTCCTTGCACACCATGTTTGTCAATGCTTGCAAAACAAAGTGTGATAGAGTGATAGAGAAACTGGATTATTGTGCAAGAGAGAACCGCAAACTGATACCGTAGTTTGAGTTTGAAGTCGGATAGGATGCACTCGATATCAACGGTTCATTGATCTGAATATCATAGAATGCACGGACCGTCAACGCACGGCTCAAACCGTAATCAGCCGAGAAGGAGATTGTCTTTGCGATGTTACCGCTAGTAGCCTGCGTCAGTTGAGTGTCGATTTTACGAATCAACGACTGCATCTTGTTGAACGAGAAATCGAGGCGAACGGTGAGGTCATTGCTGAAATCACGCGTTTTCTTCATCTTCAAAACCTTGTTGAACTCGGCATATTTGTAACCCAAACCGATCGTCACTTTCTTGGAAAGTGCTTCGACCAATTGGTAGGATGTCGTGTTCAGGCTTAAATTGCGGGTAGTCGAATAGTCCGCCCGAACCGTCACGTTATTCAACAGCGTCGCATCTGCACCCAACAAAGGACTAAACGCTTCGGTAAGGCTGACAGACGAAATCGAATAAGGAGACGATGGTGTCGGGTTATCGTTCAGAATCGACTGGATATATCCCAGTCCGTCCTGCCCGGCATCCACCCAATTCAAGAAGGATGTGAAAGCACCTACCGAATAAGAACAACGGTACTGGTGACTCAACGTCAAGCTCTTGAAATATTTCTTGACAGCCGGAATCTTGATCAAGCCGTCGTAAGTAACGCGCCAGTTAGGCAACATGCTCTTCAACGAAGGGAAAGCCGTCAAGCCTACCTTCTTCGGGTCCTTACCGGTATAAGCGGCCAGAAATGCAGGAATCAGGACATCCGCCGAATTCCGGTTGACGCCGTTCACATTATCTGTTCCCGGATTATAAGGCATTCCTCCCAAGCCTTTATCATGGATAAAGCCCACATCCGGATATTTCAAGCCGGAATACTTGCTTTCGATACGTTGGGCAATGATCTCGCGGTTTGCCAACAACTTGTCAAAGGCTTTCGAAGAATAGTTATTCATAGCATTGCCACTGCCTCCGAATGCGCTTCCCAGCGCGATTGTCGTCATGGTAAAGTTTCCCCCCATAATCTCCGGCATACCTTCATACATAAATTGTATTTCCGTATTACGCGTATCGTTGCGAAGAGCCGTCAAGTCGATCTTCAATCCAGTGATCGGTTCGAGGTTCGCCCGTATATTCAGATTTTTCGTACTGGTCATGACTGCGGCATTCACGTCTCTCTCGGTATCCGTAATCAACCAGCCTTTTTCATATGCCTCGTCTATATAGCTACGACGCACGTCACCGAACGCAAAACCGATCCCCGGGGAAAGTCCGAATGAAGACCGTCCCTGGCCAAAGATATCACCGATCTCCGGACGGAAACCGGGCAGCATCATACCGGCAGAGTTCGTAAACTGAATATTGAAACGGCGCACCATCATCAAAAAGCGGGCACTGTGTTCAACCGCCTTGTAAAGAAAATCCTCAGTAGGGGCCGGTCCCGGTATGATCGTCAACTTCAAGCGCACCGTGTCTTGGTTCAAAATCTTAACTTGTGCGAAATTGATCGGCTTGAACTTGACTTTGTAGACACGCCCGTCCGTTCTTCTGGCCGTGATTTGCACCTTTTTCGTAAACATACCATGCTCGACAACCGTAGCGCTGTCCGGACTCAAGACAATTTCTTTTTCCAATTTCGGCTTTTTCTTCTTCTCCGTTTTTTTAGCCGTAGTCCGGGTATTGTTAAACTTCTGGTTGATCTTCTTCAAATATTTGTTTTTGTTGTAGAGAGATAACAGGTTCAAGTTCGCCTGCAAATCGAACTGACGCTGGTTCTTGATCGTATTACCCATCTCGATATCTTCGCTTACCGTCGCTCCACGATCCCAGTTGTAAGTAGCATTGTAGCTCAAAGAAGCATTGGTCCAATCCAGAACCGGGATCAGCTGCAACGGCAACTGCCAGGTCGCCATAAACTGCTGGTCATACTTCATCGGGGTTCCCAGGTCAGCGATGCTCTTCTTCACGGAATCTTTCCATAACTGGTAACCGTCCGGGTTCAGCTCCTTATTCACCTGCACATACGGTTCTTCGATACGGGCATTCGTACCGGAACTGAACGTTATGTTCAGGTTATTCGTAAAAGCCCAGTTCAAACTGAAAGCACGGTCCCAATAGAAGTTCTGGCTGAATGTCACCGGAATATCGTTAGTGACACCTGTTGCTGCTCCTGTCAGATCGCGTAATTTTATTTCGTAATAATTACGCATCATGGCCGTCTGGAAGTTGATAGACGGGGCCACATTAAACGCCAGTTGTTTGGCATAGCGCGTATAGCCGTTGTTTTTCTTCAATAACTTATCGAATGGCTTGATCGGCTTGACATAAGGCACATAGCTATAGGCAAAATTAGCACGATAGTCTTTCGTCGTTTCATATTCCGTTTCCGGATTTTTCTTATCATTAATACTGTACGAATATCCGAGTGTAAAGTTTGCCGGATCATAAGGCATCGGATTCTTACTCTTGATATTCACACGCACGTTATTGAATGAAACACTCTTGATAACCGTCCTATCTTGAGAATAATCACGGATCGAATCCTTCTCAGCCTTTGTTTCTGCCTTATCGATAGCATCCTTCAGTTTGACATCCTGATCCAGCGGATTGTATTTCGGATCATATGTTTCCTTCGAATAAGCATAATAGAACGGGATACTGACTTGCGCCTTTTCCGGAAACAGTTTACCCAATTCGATAGAGGTCGCCACGTTATACTGTTTGAAGTCCTCCATCCGGCGTTCATTCAAAGACTGGTCAAGAGCACCAAAGCCGGCCGTTTCGATACGTCCGCCCACATTCACCGTTCCCAAGTCGGAAAGCGCAACATTCAAATTCGCATTGGCCGCCCACCCACCTTCTTCATTGAAGTCGGTCAGGCGCAATTCGTTCACCCAAACTTCCCCGCTCTTCAACTTATTACGCACGTTACGCACACCGATCATGACTGTCTTCACTTCGGAAAGACTCGGATTACCTTTGACACGGATCGTATTACCATCGTTGTCCGGATCCCTACCAGAATAGACAGTCTGGAAAGACACTCCATTCGTACCGGACCGTTTTTCCCGGTTACGCTCCAGTTTCAGGTCCGTCAAAATCTCCAAACGGAAATTCAACATATTTTCTGCCGGCCAAACGATTTTCTGGTGTTCCGAATTGTTATAGTTATACTCCCCGTGCGGAGTCAATTTCAACGGTACTTCATATTCGTAATAGTTATTCTTATAGTCCGATCCCAGGCGGATAAAAACAGCGAGATCGCCATCTGCAAGATCGTTTACATCCAATTTCGGAGCCTCGGCATGGGTAAACAGTTGCAAGCGTTTATACTGCCGCAAATCATAATTCGTATTCTTATACACGGCACGTGCATCTTGAGCGGCAAGGTCCGTTATCTTTAAAGAAAGCGCCTGTTCGTTCTCCTGACGGATCTGAGGCTGGCTCGGGTCCAGTACACGGCTGACGCCCGGGGGCAATGTATAGCTGACCGGATCCCTGTCACTGTTTTCCTCGATATTGACAGTCGAGACTTCCAATTTACCCTTCACTGCAGGCGGCATCTTCGGATCGGACAAATCCTGCTCGTAGGATCGCCATTCTCCGCGTACCAATTGCAGAGTACCGAAGCGCAACACGACCGATTCCTTAAACCCTGTCATATACATACGCATGAAACGAATCGTCTTGAAATCATTGATTGCCCCCACACGACGCTGGTATTGTTTTACCGGAATCTTAAATTGATACCAGGTAACGGATTCTGTCGTACCATCCGCCAATCTTACTGATGAAGTACGTTTATCCGCAATGAAGTTTTCACCGACAACCGTATCCTGCGGAGTTATCCTGACTTTGTATTCGAAATATTTTTCATTTTTATTCAGAGTATTGTCCTGATTGATGTCTTCTACATCAGGCACGGTCTTGGAAGAAGTGCTGTAGCGCTCGCCCGAATCATTGATATCTTTCGAGTTTCCTTCCGTTCCATTATAGCGTTTGTAACGTGTTAAGATATCCACCTCCTGAGAATCATAGTCCGAACCACGAAAATAGTGGAACTTGTCACCGGCCGGATCAAAGAAAGGGGACAGCTGTAACGGATCGTTCTCCATCTCGGTTAGGGTTACCGCATTCAATTTCTGGCGTAATTTATTCAGATAATCCTGGTAAGCCGGATATTCCTTTTCTTCATCCGAGGATAAACCGTTCAGGCCGACATCCTGCAACAGACGTGCACCTGCCGTATTGTCGAAGGCATAAACTGTACTCTGCTGTTTTGGAACCTTACCCCAAACAGTATAATCGACCTTAGACGTATCGCCATCGATTGGCAATCCGTTTTCGAAGAACTTCTTTTCATCCTTCAATATGTCTTCCGATATCTCACCCAAATTAAAATACAGATCCCCCCCTGTTGTCTGACGATCATAAATGAACGGATCAAGCATCCAAAATTCGATATATTCGACATTCGCCGTCTCAAAGTCACTCTGGTCTATCTTTCGCATCATTCCACCGAAACGCTTTTCCGGGTTTTGCAATGTTCCGTCAGGATTAATATTATCGGCATCCAAGTTATACGGTCCGCGTTCCTGCGGATAGTAAGCCATGTTCAGAACTGTCAACGTATTACTTTCACTCATGCTTTGCTGCCGTTGCGGGAACAACTCTCTCGTCTCGATAGCACGGACATAATGGTTGGACAAATCTTTTGTCGTAATATATTTCGGACGCAAAGAAGAATTTTTACGCGTGAACAATCCGTCGATCGTGTACCAAGCAAGCAAAGCACGACTTTTCCCGTAATCGATATTATTGGTCAGTCCAGCTTCCGGGAACAATTGGGGCGTACCATCGTCATAAGGCACACTGGACAACTGCCAGGGATAAGGGTCGGAGAGGTCGAAATTGCTCTGTGTCGACTCGAAGTCATCCAGATACGAATATCCCCCCGTGTTCTTGTTTTCGTAATGCCCGGCAATCAAATGAGCGAACTCCGCATTGAAAGATATCTGACTGGGTTTGCTTAGGTTCAGCAACGGCAGCTTGTCGAACATATTGGTAAGCCACTGACTCTCGCCCTTATAAGCCATATTGACACCCCAGAGCGTATTCTTTATCGCTTCGTCGCCCATCGTCGTCTTGGTGGTCAACGGCATTTCGGACATGTGCATGATGGTAGCGCCTACCATCAGATTCGGGTTGAACTGATAGTTCAAGTCCAATCCCATCATGGTCTTACGCTGCATGTTATAGGCTGTCTGGTTTTCCAGCGAGACGCTGACCGGCGTACCTGCGGAAATAATACTTTCGTTCAGGATCGTTACCACGCCGGAAGTATAGTCGACGGTATAATCCACATTCTCGGTTAATATCGCCCCACCAGCCGTTACTTTCACTGAACCTCGCGCTACGTTGGAAGCCCCCAACTGTATCTCGGCACCCGAAGAGGCTTTGTATTCCCCTTCCAGTTTGAACTTGTTCTTTTCAGCAATCTGCCGGGCGACGGTCAATGTCGAGTCGTAGAGTTCCTGGAACACATATTTGTCAGCAATCGCATCATTGTTAATCTTTTTACGCAGATAGGAACCGAATGGTTCCACACTTGGAAAAATAATTTTCCCATTATCGGCAAGGACGGTCACACCTTCAATAAAGTCGTATATACCATCCGGATGCGGCTGATTGTTGGAATCATAGCTATCCAGGTTCAGCACTCGTAACAAGATTTGGTTGGCAATCGCCCCTTCCGGCAAATAGTTGACATACGTACCGGTTGTATCGCTTTGATACATGATATTCAACTTGAACTTCTCTTTTTGGACAGAGTAAGCTCCTAATGAATAGATATTTTTCATCATCAGGTCCCAAAAAGGCATATCAGGCGACATGGTAATTCCTTTCAACAACTTCACATACAGGCAAGAGGCAGCCGATGAAGGGTTGTCAGTCGAGAACTCGCCAACCTGATAAGTCTTTCCATCCGAATAAGTATAATTGTAAGCGACAGCCAATACCTCATCTGCCTGCAACTGTGTTTTCAGCGAGATATACCCCAACTTCGTATTGACCGTATATTCGGACGCATCCAGCAAACGAGCGCTTTCCACTTCTTCATACTCCGTACCGTTAACAAAAGTTCCTCCCAACGCCTGATTTACCGTGCTGATATCACGAGCACCGGTAAATTGTTGGTTAAGGGTATTATATAATGTATTCGTATTATTATAGGGGATAGACAGCGCCCCCGAAGGAGAAACGACCGCCGTATTCGAAATATTATCATGCTCGGCCAGATCGGCAAAAGCGACCACGTTACGCGCCTGGTCATAAGTAGCCCGTTTGTTTGTCACCCAAACTTCCACCTTGCTGATCGTGACGGGAGAGGAAATCGTATTCAGGTTCTTCACCGCCTCATCATAGCGGTCGCGAAAATAGTGTGACAGGAAAAAGTGACGATTCTCGTCATACTGGTCAATCGTCAATTCGAAAGGTTTTGTCTGCACGCCCCCTTTAGAACTGACCGTTTTCGATTCCGACTCCTGCTGTGCAAACAACGCATTGACTCGCAGCTTCCCGAACTGGAGATCCGCTTTCATACCGAACAGGGCTGCTCCTCCGTTGATTAGGGAGTTACTGGTTGTCATACTTACATTTCCGGCTTCCAGCGACTTGATAATTTCATCTTCCTCCCCGGTATAAGCTAATTTCAGTTTTTTGGAGTCGAAATCAAAAGAGGTTTCGGTATTATAGTTCATATCGAAATTCACTTTGCTACCAACCGATGCCTGTACATTCAATTGAACATTCTCATCGAAATTAAAGAAGGTACGGTTACGAGCACGTTCCGGCAAAGAGGGATTTTTGGTTTTATTCTGCTTCAAGCCTAGCTCCACTTCAGCCGAACCTTGCGTTTTCACCCGGACACCGCCCGGCCCAAAGATACGTTCCGCCGCACCGATATTGAACTGCATATCAGCTAAATTGAACTGCTTATTAGCCGCCTTTTGAAATTCTTCCTCGTTTTTCTGGCGATAGTAGGATTGAACGGATTTTTGGAAACTATAATCCTGGTATTCCTCAGGGGTCAACGAAATAGGAGTAGTCAGATCGGCATCACCTAACTTGGTACGGACCACATATGTCCCGGTTCTGAAATCATATTCGACCACTGATTTCACGTTATCCGGCGTCTTCAAGTCAGCAGGTGACTGCTTGGTAAGATCCTGATATTCTTCAGGGACCGTCTTGGCTACCGGAAAGCGGGTGCGCACCTTCGGCACCGTATCATCCGGAACGACCGGCTGTTCAGTATCCGGCAACGACATCTCATAGGCCAGAAAATCCGTATTCATAGAATACAGACCTGCACCAAACAGTAGAATTGTTATCCAGAGTATAAATTTCAGTGTCTTTCTCATGTTAATTGACAATTGACAACAGACAATGACAACCGACAATTCCAAATTCTCCTAAATTGCCAATTGCCAATTATCCATTGCTTAAAGCATTCTTAGGGCTGTTTTAATGACCTGCTCGACAGCCAGTGCAGGCGAACCTTTCAATATCGAGTTAACCGCCTTTTGCGAAGCGGCCTTCTGGAATCCAAGCATAACCAATGCCGCCACTGCTTCTTCTGTGACAGCACCACTGGCAGCGACAGAAGAGGAGCCACCTGTCACTGTCATTCCCTCTATCGGCTTTACCTTGTTTTTGAGATCAACTAGAATACGTTGAGCTGTTTTCAATCCGATTCCTTTGACTGACGTCAGAGCTGTTTCGTTCTTATCGGCAATCACCCGGATCAATTCAGATGGTGACAGGGAAGAAAGGATCATCCGAGCAGTATTGGGACCGACTCCCGACACGGAAGTCAACATCAGAAACAGTTCGCGCTCATCTTTTCCTGCAAAGCCAAAAAGCAAATGGGCATCTTCACGTATTACTTCGTACACGTAAATCTTCCCGGTCGGTTTCCCATTATAAAAAGTATATGTATTCAAGGAGATATTCAGTTCATAACCGATTCCGGCACATTCCAAGATCATCCTGGCCGGTGTCAGTTCTACTATCTCTCCCTTGATATATTCTATCATGTATCTTACGTCTTTATGATTCGCACCTATTATAACGCAAAATTAGGCAAAAGCGTATATCCGAACTATCTTTTTTGGTATTATTGTTTCCAAAACCCCGGCAACAAGATTGTCAACACCGTAAAGATCTCCAAACGTCCGACCATCATCAGAAAAGACAAGAACCACTTCGATACCGCCGGGACATCAGCATAGTTTCCGACCGGTCCCAGACTACCAAGTCCCGGTCCAACGTTACTGATCGAAGAGATAGTAGCCCCGATAGTCTCCTCAAATCCTACCCCATCGATCATCAGCACCATACAGCTGACAAATATTAAAGCAATATAGGCAAAAGCGAACGCCAATACCCGGTGGACGATATCACCAGAAACAGCATGCCCGTTCATTCGCACCGGAATAATGGCATGTGGATGCGTCTGCTTCTTAAATTCATTAAAGAGGTTCTTGGTCAAAATCACAAAACGGCCCATTTTCAAACCTCCACAAGTAGAGCCAGCACAACCACATACCACCATCAGAACTAGCGCTAACAGCCAGAAAAACGGTCCCCACGGAATATAATCGACCGTTGCAAACCCACATGTAGACACCAATGTCACGACCTGGAATACCGTTTGCCTAAAAGCTGTACCAAAATCGTCCACAATTCCTTTATACATGATCCAGACTGTCGATATTGCCGTAATAATCAGTACGAACCAGAAAAACCAGCGTGTTTCTTCATCCGCAAATAACTTCTTGGGCCTACCGTTAAAAAAGAAATATATCAAAGTAATATTGGTCGCACCGATAAACATAAAAATCGTAATTATATATTCGATATAGGCAGAGTCCCAGTAAGCGATACTGGCATTTTTCGTAGAATAGCCACCTGTAGAAATACAAGTGAGCGCATGATTGACAGCGTCATACAAGTCCATTGGACCCGCCCATAAAAGACCAATAAGGATAATGGTCAGGAACAAATAAACTCCCCACAGGCGCTTGGCCACCTGGGTAACACGCGGACGGAAACGTTCGTGCGTGATACCCGGAGTCTCGGCATTGAACATCTGGGTAGCCCCACCTCCGATAATAGGCATCAGCGCTACGGTAAACACGATCATTCCAATACCGCCCTGCCATTGCGTAAGGCTCCGCCAAAACAATATCCCGTGCGGAAGTGCTTCGATATCGGTCAATATGGTAGAGCCTGTCGTCGTAAAACCGGACATCGTTTCGAAATAAGCATCCGTCACATTATCTATATAGCCACCTAAATAGAATGGTAACATCCCCAAAAGGGAGAAAAGAGCCCAAGTCAATGTAACAGTCAGCATCCCTTCCCTGCGCCCGGCCGTATGTTCATTGGCTCGTAGTCCGATCAGCATAAAAAGGACTCCCGTTCCGAACATGATACCACTCGACTGAAGAAGCGGATAGAAGTCATTTCCTTCATATAAGAAAGCGACTGCCGTTGCAGCCAGCATAAACAACGTCTCAAGGATGAACATCATCCCTAACATCTTAATTATAAAACGAATGTTCAGCATAATATGCTATTAACAATTGACACATTGAACAGAGAAAAGAGACAACCCTGAGTTGTCCATTGACAATTAATTAAAGTAGTCCTCCAATTTACGCATAGCCGTATCCAAACAGAACACCACAACGTGGTCATAAGCTTGGATATGTGTATCACCCTTGATCATCATAGGCTCACCGTCACGAATCAATCCGCCCAACGTCAAATCTTTCGGAAGATTCAGATCTTTTACCTGCTTACGGGTAATTTTCGAATCGGGACGAGCAACAAGTTCCGCCACATCTGCATTGGCAAAAGTTAAACACTTCACGTTCGACACGTCTGCATCCAACAGGAATTGGTAGATATGGCTGGCAGCAATCAGTTTCTTATTGATAACCGAGCCGATGTCCATGCTCTCCGCTAAAGGTATGTAGTCGATATTTTCGATCTTGGCGATAGTCTTGAATACTCCGGCGCGTTTAGCAGCCAGACA
>ERZ779861.2871-NODE-2871-length-15458-cov-72.093423_pt1 | contig 15458 bp, 19 predicted proteins | sample MGYA00511558_ERZ779861 | MGnify/ENA primary metagenome ERZ779861 (study PRJEB29588, sample SAMEA2163432) | human gut metagenome | biome: human gut; feature: human-associated habitat; material: faeces | place: Denmark | collected 2008/2010 ... | reverse complement strand
CGTTGAACTTCACTATGAAACTTTTGTAGAAGAATTTCAGATTAATTAAGGAGGAGTTATGGAAGAACAATTTGATATTCAAATTTCTTATGTAGAATTAAAAGAAGTTGATGTTGCGCCTTTTATTAACAAATTAATTACTGAAGGTTATGTATCAAAATTAACAATACGTGAAGGAGGGAATTATGTATTTTCATACTATACAGACGGAGCTAATACAATCGATAAATATATAAAAATAAAAGGGGAGTAAATCCCCTTTTACTGTGATTTAACTAAGCAACCCATTAGTTTTCCACCGGCGTTAATAGTATAATTACCTGATGTATGTGAACCACCCATATTTTGAAACGAATAATAGAGAGTATTAGGTACGTTTGACTCCATATATGTTTTTAAAGCTACTTCGCAGTTTTCTGAATTATCGTAGAAGTTATCTATAAAGTAAAATGGAGTGTTTGTTTGTACAAATTTTTTAGAGTTATTATTTAAAAATACAGTATAAGGAACAGATAATTGTTGAACTTGCTCTTTTCCTCCATTTATATTATAGAGTAAATTTATTGTTGTAATGGCAAATATTTCAAATTTTGAGTATTTATCGATTAACGGCGTTAATACAAAAATATAGTTACCTGACAAATCTGTTACCATATTACCGCCCCCAGAATGCTGATCTACATATCTCTTGGTAGCAACTTGTAAATCTTCAACCGGGTCTTCATCTACCAACAGAGAAGAAGCAAATTTTACGTTCTGGAATCCAGAAAATCTCATCTGCTGAAAGCCTGTTCCATCACAATTATACTGTTTAACAGTAGTGCCCGGTACGACCGAAAGATCGCTAATGGAATAAGTAATTAATTTACTATCAAGAGCGTTCGGGGTGTCCGTATGTATAATGTTATTTGAAACGATTCCAATAGAACCTCCATTTGTCTGTACATCAAAACCGAAGTCTGTAGCATATGCTAAATGTACACCTTCTTCAAAATCAATATGACTTCCTGTACCCATTAACAGATTACCTGACAGTCTTCCACCAGTGAGCGGCAAATAGCCTTGCATCTGTTCTTGTACAGAATTTTTAGCAACTGCGATCTGACCATCAACATATGATTTCGGCGCGGCATCTCCGTTATTCGTAGGAGTTTTCACATTTTGGATTGTTGTTTTATTTCCAAACTGAAGCGTACCAATATTGTTCATTTCTACAATGTCAGTATTGGAGTTACCCGTAAGAACCAAATGTCCAGTACCTTCATTCTGGTAGAGGGCATAATTCGCCGCACCGAAACGAACGGAATTATTTACTTCCATATTTATATCGCCGCTCATCGTACCACCAGTCAGTGGCAGATAATCTCCAGTAGGTTTTACCCCAGCAACAGCATTATCAACGTATTCCTTGTTTGCGGCATCCATCGCCTCCACAGGATCAGCAACCATAGAAATCTTTGCGCCGTCAACATCAATTAACGGATAACCTTCGAAGAGAAGCGTATTATTTCCACCCACAATATGACCGGTATCCATCACGATTTGATTCAGTCCCATAGTGAGATTGCCGGTCATGGTATCGCCAGCTTTCTTAACATAGTCGCCTTCTACCGTGGTAATGTCCTGTTTAATATTAGTGATCTCAGTATTAATGTTATTGATATTCGTCTCATTCGTAGTCACACGATTAGTAAGCGAAGCGATATCAGATGTATTTTTCGTAATATTGTTCTCCGCAGTAGCCATTCTCGAAGTAAGAGAGGTAATCTTTTCATTTACTTGAGTAAGTGAAGCATTAATTGATCTTACCTCGCTATCTAATGTCTGCTTATTTACAGCATCAAAATCATTCTGAGGATTTCCCACATTTGAAATTCTCAATGGAGAAGGCTCAAACGATAAAGGAGCGTAAAGTTTCAATCCATCTTGAAGGTTAGCAAATTTAAGGGCAACATTGCTACCAATACTCATGTTTAACATATCATTGAGATAAAGATTTCCGTATAAATGGGTATCCCTATGATCGTCGGGTTTACCAACCTGTAACCGACCCGTGTTAAGATCTCCTGATATGTCAGCGGATCCATCAACAGAAAGACCCCCATAAGAGATGGTAAGCTTACCCGACATGGTATCGCCTGCTTTTTTCACAAAGGTTTCCTTTGCTTCATCCAGAGTATCTGCGGCTTCTTTTGCGGAGTTTGCCGCATCGGTAGCGGACTGAGCCGCCTGAGAAGCAGAGTTTGCAGAAGCAACCGCACTGTTCTGGGAAGCCGTAGCAGAAGCGGCGGACTGAGAAGCAGAGTTTGCAGAAGCAACCGCACTGTTCTGGGAAGCCGTAGCAGAAGCGGCGGACTGAGAAGCAGAGTTTGCAGAAGCATCCGCACTGTTTTTCGATTCTGTAGCAGAAGCGGCGGAAGCATCTGCACTCTTTTTCGATTCTGTAGCAGAAGCGGCACTTTCCGATGCGCTACCGGCGGATGCGGTCGCGGATGTTGCGGACTCCTGTGCGGAGTTTGCCGCCGCTTGAGCTTGTGCTTTTGCGTTTTCTGCTTCGGTGTGGGCGCGATCCGCTTCCGAAGATGCTCTGTCTGCCTGTTTCTGAGCTTCTAAGGCAGAAGCGGCGGCGGCATCCGCTTCCGAGCTGGCACGATCTGCCTGATTTTTCGCGTCTTCTGCGGACGCTTGCGATTTATTCGCTTCCTGTTCTGCCCGATCTGCTTGCGCTTTCGCTTCTTCCATCCATTTGTTGGTCTGTTCAAGAACCTCTTGAAACGCTTTATCAATGATCTCATAATTCTCATTCATGTCATTGATCACTTCATTGAAGTGCAGATTTGTCTTGTTCATGATCTCGTAAAACGAGAGAGACTCATCATAGATGGTCGGAATTGCTAACTGTGTATGATAGTGGATATAGCGAAGTGGGTTTAAATATCTCATAGTTACCTCCTAATAATATACACCGAGGAAGCAATCTTCCAGCTCCTCAATAATCATCACATCAATATTTAAAAGGGTTTCTCTCCACTTTAAAATAAGATCGTTCGGGTTTACACCGTCCCAACCGGTGATTTCACGAATATAATCAGTATTCGTTTTACCCTTGACGTTATGAGTATAGTCCGTATCACGACTATTTTCATCGGTAAAATGACGATCATAAGTAGAATCAACTTTTGTGTTTGAAGTATCGTTATAGGTTTGATCCGTTGTATTTTCTGAGGTACCGTCATTCGTTGTGTTCTCATTTCCCGAGGTGGAACGAAAATCTGTTGAGGTGGCATATAGATTATTTTCCAGATCTTTCCATGTTAACTGATTCATCGGGGTGTTGGATGCCACATCTTTTACCGTTTCGGAATAAGTTCTGGTACCTTCGTCATGTGTTTTTCCCGTCTGTTTGATATTGGTCTTGGCATCGTCGGTAAAATCAGTTAACGTATTTGCTGTATCAGAAGTTGTCGCAGTGTCATGATAGTCGCTTGATTCGTTTGATGTCTTGTCTTCGGTACGATTTTCATTTCCGAGATATTTTTCAATGTAGTTTCTTGTCCAAAGTTTTTCATATTTTACTTGTGTTGTTTCCCACAGTTGAATATAGTACGGCATGATCTCGCCGAGGGTTTGCTGTAAACGTAGTTTCCAAAATTCAACAGTTTCTTCACCAATTTCCCGGAAGTAATAATGTCGTAAAATCTTTTGACAGAGGGTAGGACGATAGGATTCTTCCCAGATGGGAAAATCATAGAAGATCTTTTCCCATACGGCGGGGATGATGGTATTTACATCCGTGACCCAATTATTTGGGGGTTTGGTATTGTCATTAATTACTTGGTTATATAAATATTCGCAATACCAGCGCACCATAGTTGTTGTGCTACTCACTACTGCTCACCCCCTTAGACTGACGTGCAATTCTTTGCGTAGAGAAAGTATCATCTTCTGGATTATCCTGATAGGTGTTATAAGTATAACCCTGTGTATTTTCTCCGAGAATATCTGCGTAAAGGTTGGAACGAAAGTCTACGGATACGTTCGTACCAAAGAGTTCATTGAAATGTTCTACCGCTTGGCGCCGTGACACAAGACCTACATTCTGGGCCATTTCGGAATATCCTAACCCAGCGGTTACTTCATTCGAAACAAGGCGTTCCGTCTTTTCCGAAGCGGGGGTAACGATACCAAAGGCAGATAACATTTCTTTCCATGTATTAATCTTTTGGATCTGCAACTTATCTGCGATATATGGAATATTTTGATTCAAAATTTCAATGTTGTCAATTGGTGTTCCTTCGGATGTCATAATAAACGGTTGATAACCAAAGAATTTCTGCATCAGATTCTTATAGGTAAGTTTCTTTTTCTCTGGTGTTTTGACAATCAGTGCGAACTTCTGCAATTCAACGTTAGACAGAATATTCATTTCAATGCTGGTCAATTTCTGCGCAAAGAGATAAGCCGTCGGTTCATCAGGTAACCAGCTCAAGTTATTAAAACACAGAGCACAGTTTTTCATATCTAATTCTTTGTAGGTATAATTTACATTGGTACTATATGCGGTAACCTTTTTCGGCAGATTGTAAAAGTCCATCTCGCCGGTTGTGGTACACTGCAGTGAGAGATATTTTTCCAGAATTTCATCGTAGAAGAAGACACACTTGCCATTGTAAAATAGCAACCATTCGATATATCTTTCATTCATATCGTCCGGAAGATCTCTCCATTCATAACGCGATAAGGCGATATTTCGAATCCGATTGTAATAATCGTGAAATATCGCGTTTTTCATTCGCAGAATGGTTTTATCCGACCATTCTAAAGGCAATCCTCGGTTTTTCAATGTCCTAACACTCCTTCATTATTATTTAGATCATAATTTCCGACGTCGGTGGTATGCCAAAAAGTGATTCCGTTGGTTAAAATCTGCTTAATCATACGCATATCTCCAACAGGCATGTTACCGGTCACCGACGGCTGATCTAACTTCAGGTAATTCCAATATTTTCGAGTGTGCAAGTTTGGGACGCCGGTACTATTGACACGGTATCCAAACTTGGTGAAGTAATCATCAATTTTTACAACATAACCCCAATGCAGTCTTTTATGAATAATCCAAAAATCCATTGTTTCCATGTTGTAATTCACCCCGCCGACATTATTTGCACCTTTGCTTTGATCTGGCTGACTTTTGACTACAGATAACCCTCCGAAAGTGGAAAGACCAGCTTGCACCGCACCAATCCCAGCCTGCAACATTCCTACCGCTGTAGACACACCTGCACCCGCTTTTGAGGTAAGTCCTTGTGCGGCAGTGCCCGCTCCAGCTGAGACACTACCCAGCATCGAAGCGATCATACTCAAGGTAATATTCGTATCTTGCTGTGCATAGTAGTTCTCCCATACACCAAAGTTCCAATTGCATTTCGGAAAACCAGAAAGTTTGATTCCGTAATCATAGTTATTATTGCACTTCATATAGTATGAAGGATACATAAAATAGGTAGGATCTGCGCCGAAAGCAAACTTAAATTTAAACTTCATATTCGTTGCTCCCGGAATAGGATCGCTTTCTATGATATCCTCATATTTATAATCGTAACTTTGACCGTCGAGCGTGGTAATACTGAAGAAATGATAAGGCCAGCAGAACAGCTTATTGTTTTTCGGCACATAATCATCATCGAGAGTGGAATAGTTGATGTCGTATTCTTTTTCATCAACAACCGCGGTACCGGAAATAGCAGTTACCTCATATTTCCCATGACCTGCCGGAGTAACAGCAACGCCTTTCCACGGTACCATGCTAATACTGCTAATCGCCCCAGCTTTTCCACCTTCATTCATTCGCTTTAACCAAGCGTTGCAATTTTTAACTCCATCTTGTTTCAAATCGAAGCCAATATATTTTAATCCTTGATAGGTGTTTTGGATTAATTGACCCTCTTTTACTTCATCTTCATCATCAATATCTTCTGAGGTGGTAACCAAAATTAATGATCTGTATTTTAAATTATTATCAAATTCACCCGGTGTAGCGCGAGTGAGAGGTTCAAATAATCCGGAATTTTCCACCTTATAATACTCATACCGTTGCATGAAGTTCAAATCTTCTTCCACCACATTTCGTGAGATGGTATCATCCGAAACATGCATCCGCTCGATAAAGGATTTTTTAATTTCAAAATCGAAAAGCCATGTTTGCATGACATCAATTTCAAAAGTAATTGCCGTGCAATTTTCGTTGATATACAAAATATCGGAAATAAAGGCATAAAGCCACTTATTACCAAACCCTCCATTCCGAAAACATAGATAGTTACAATCATAGAAATAATCTGCTACGTCTTCCAGAAAGATTGCCCACGTAGAACTATTCGATGCCAGCCGCTGATACGTTAAACCGCTATAGACCTTTTTCGTTTTCGATGCAAAATAGCTTTCCTGCGCTGATTTTGACGTAAACAGAATGGTATCCGTATAGGTGTTATCTAACGGGATTGATTGACACACGCGAACCGTTGTCGATGGGCCAATTAAAGGACGAATCATTTTTTACCTCCAATTCAGCGATAGCCTACCAAAGAATGGTAGGCTATCATATAGTAAAAGGAAAGGAGTAGAGTTAAGCATTTTCCCGTGTCAAAATGGTAGCCGTCTGGCTAACTGGAAAATACTTCGATTTTGCAATAATTTTAAACGTGTTTGGAATCTTTTCATTTGCAGAAACATGTACTCGAACCTGAGTATTATTTACAACCGTCATGGTTGTTTCGGTAGATTCATTTCCGGTCATTTCCCACTCAAGGGTATCATCTACCGTGCCCGTGGAGTTGATCGTCGCATTGATGGTCACATCTTTTGGCAACTGAGATCTCTGAATGACACTGTTAGATGGATTCAGTGTAATTCCTGTAATCTCATTATCTGGAACAGTAAACAGAATCGCATTTGCAAAACGAGAAACAGAAAATACTGTCCACTTATGAAGGAAGTAGTTCCAATACAGACCTTCCGGATTGCGAACATCTTCAAACTGGAGAAGCACATCGTAAATCTGGAAAAAGCTTTCGTCACACAGAAGCAGTTTTGCCCCGGTAAGCTCACCGAAGTTATCAATTAAGATTCTTCTTCCCATGAACTCTGCTTTATCCATGTTAAATGCGGAAGCCAGTACTTCCACATCCATCATTGCATCAAATTCTGCGTCGATGAAGATAATCTGTGAACTGCGGTCCGTATAGGTCGGAACTCCCATAGCATTGTATTTAGTACTCATAAAGGTCAGCTTATTGCTATAACCCTTTACGGTAGAAATGATTGACTTCATATTATCCGCAGTAACCGTCGGGATTTCCACTTCATAGAATAACCCTTTCTTTGCATATTCTACAATCAACTGCTTCATGGTAATAAATTCGTCATATTCCATACCAGAGTACAGACTGGAAATAATATCGCTTACCAGATTGTAAACACCATCCTCTGAAAGGAACGCTCTTTCCAGATCTCTTCTCTGAATCGTCGTTTTAAAGAAGTTCTGATAGTCCAGCTTATGGAAAATAGACTTTACATCCGGAATTTCACGTTTCATGAACTCCGTTTCCGCTGTCTGAGGATCGTAAATCTTTGCCTTAGCAAGAGAAGTGTATACTTCTTCAATGGTTTCTCCGTAATCAAGCATACCCTTTTTCAGCATGGCAAACGGATTCTTGTAAAGCCTTGAAGTAAGAATGACTTTACCGATACGATTTACCAAAGCATCAAGAAACTCATTTGCCAGCCCCGGAAAATTGAGAACCGCAGACCCGTAAGTCTTAATATCTTCCTGCGTTGCTACAGGAACTCTTTCCTGAAAGGAAAGGGATGCGCCATTACGAACCGCATTTAAAATATCTACACCGTTTTTTGCTAATTTCACATTTTTTGGTTTTGTTGCCATTTTTCGCACCTCTTAATTTTCTTCTGTCACAAAGACATCATCATAAGTAAGTTCTTCTGCACTATGTGCAGTTTCTCCTTCATCTAATACGCTCGTATCAGAGCCCACCGTAGAATCTCCGTTCATAAAACGTTCTACATAGCGCCTTTTTAAATCATTATAAGAATTTAAAGCATCATCTTTTTCTGCATGAGCGGAAGCTAACGCTTCATCCAACGTAACAATTTTGCCTTCTAATTCTTTGTTGTAATCTGCAATCGTTTTGACTGCGGTCAATCCTTCATCCGAATCCGCGAAGCCCTGACTTACAATGTCTAACGCTTCATATACCGTCATTTGGTTTCACCTCCTAAATTTTTCGCAAGCTGATAAATGTTATTTGCGTTCGTAAGAGCCATGCGATAGCAAATAACAATCACACGGAGCATATCTTCTGTCAAATTCAAACCTTCTCCTGTACCTTTAATTATATCAGATTTGATCAAATCTTCAATAATTTCTTTTGCGTAATCAGGAATTTCTTCTAATTTCTGGTATCTTTTTTCTGCCATTTCTGTTTCCTCCTTAATTTCTTCGGCTTTATATTTTTCATAATTGGCCCGAACAAATTCCGTATTTCCACGGAATAACTTTACGGTTGTTCGAGTATCTACATGAGTAAACGTCGTATACGTTCCAACCGTATATTTACTATGGTCATAGACATAGGCCTGCACTGCGGCTGGGGGAACTCCGGTTACCTGTATATCTGCGGCTTTTCCAAGCGTATGCTGAGAATTTGATACACCTCCAACTGCCGCATTATGCGACTTCGTGCGATATCCCGAAGTAATGGTCACAGGTTTTCCAAAATATTCTCGGATTTGATCCAACAGATCGACTAAATTATCATCGATTAAAACGGTAGGATATCCATCTTTTGACTGAAATTCTCTTACTTTAAAATACTTACCCACTTGATAGTCCAAATTCGTAAAAGTACTAACCATCCGAACCTCCTGTTAAATGTACATTCGACGCCGATATATTTTGAATGTGCGTAATATGCGCCCAATAGCCAGCTTTAAAATACTGCTGATAATTTCCAAGGATTTCATCACAACGATAAAACGCACTATCGTTAAAATACCACCATCCATTGCAATAGGAAGGAAAGTAGGTTGCGGTATACGTTTTCCCGTTGGGACGCTTAAAGACTACCGTAAATCTACGGATCGTAACATCAATCGCTCCGGACTCTCCGCCCCCGCCTTCTCCCCCGCCGCCGGGATCGGCGCCGTTCTGAAATTCACGCCAATAACCTTCGGAGGCCCCGGTACTGCTCACGGTGTTCGAACCGTTATTTTTCCAAATAACACGGGACCTTCGCGTGTCCACATGGGTAAAAGTACCGTAAACTCCGATTCCACCGGTCGAAAAGGTTTCTTCCACGTAGTTTGCTACGGCTAAGGGCGGTACACCTCGAAACTGAATATCAGCGGCCGTTCCTTTCGTATGCTGACTGGATGCCGCACCACCTACCGCGGCATTATACGATGGAGTACGGTACCCGGACGTTATTGTAATTCCCGAGCCGAAAACGCCGCGAATCCTCTCCAATCGTTCGACAAGAGCATCGTCGATCAGCACGGTATCCGATCCATCATTACACGCAAACTCGCGAACCTTAAAATGTTCCGATACATTGATGTTTGCGTCAGTTCTCATGCTATACGTCTGTACCGCCATTGTTTACCGCCTTTTTAATTTCTTCCACCATAACCTTAATCTGTGTTAACATTTCATTCATGTGTTCATCTGACTTTGTCATTTGATAATAAAAAAGCAGACACATCACGATCGGAAATCCTACCGTGGAAATATAAGACATAATCTGTTCCATTCGACCCTCCTTTAACGGATCATATTTAAAATCTCCAAACCAATCCGCTTGACGCGCTGGTTTTCAAAATATAGAAATCCCTGCTCGTATCCCTGAATCATCAGATTCAGCCACGCAATTTTTCTTCCTCGATTTGCAAAATAGGTATTTTCGGTATGGTCTTCTCTGGTTAATGCATACGTTACACGTGACTTGTCGAAAGTAGAATCCATATACAGGTACCCATTTCTGCGATCAAACCAAAGCCCATACTCATTATCCAAATATACAAGATTGCATACGCTCTTGACATCTCCGGTTTTCTTTTTAATAAAGTCCTTAGTATCTTCAACATATTCGTTATCTATTGCATATTGTCCGAACTTAGATCCCTCGATCAACTGCCCGAACCGAGTTGATTTTTTCTTATCCCGATAATCTTGCGATAAGGTGTGCTCCAAGTAAATTAACCCATTATCCGTTAGTTTCCAACGCTTTTTCCCGTAAGGCTGGGATAAGTTAAAATAATCATAATAAACATTGGAAACATTAATACTATTGGATAGAAAATATACCGGAACATCATTCATTCGAGATATCGTTTCATAAAGGTCCAAAAATAAGCGAATCTCATTTTTTAAGTATCTCTTGCTCTGAAATTCATCAAAACATATGGAAGTAACTCCGGCGTAAGATACAGATTTATCTTTTCCACCAGTATTTAAGTCCACTCCATACCCCATAAGCTTCCATCCACCTTTTTCTATTCCACGTTCGCGTTCATAGAAAAAAGTTCCGCTTCTCCCCGTCGTTATTTTGAATTGTGTTTCCGGATATAAATGCTCTATATCTTTAAAAAAAGACTTTGCCGCCTTTACTAATTCGTTTTCAAATCTTCGTAAATAGACAAAATTTTCACCTTTTTCAAAATAATTTTTACAAGCGATCTGCGTTTTATATCCGTAAGTCTTACCATTTCCTCGTTCGCCTGTGATAAAATTAAATAATGCTTTCTTTTCTAAACAATTATCATAACTATAATACATTATTTCGCCCCTTTTTAAGAATGTACAGGCGCAGAAGAACACTATTCCCATAGCTATAGATCTCCGGGCGGGGCTTAATCCGTGGATTCCCTTCATCATTCTTTCCGCTAACCTGTACATATTTATTATATCAAAAAATGTGTGTATAGTCTATTTTAAATTAAATGTAGTTTCAATTAATACAGCCCCGCCTTCCGTTTGGGTGAGCATTAATTTTCCTGTATAAATCTGACCTGTTTTAAAGTTATCATACGTGACTTGTTCATAACATTTTGCTGGCAGACCCGCACAGGTGATTAATAACTCACCGTCTTTTTCTCCAATGTATCGTTTCGCTCTGATATATCTTGCTCTATCAAATTCTTTTTCAATTTTAAAATATCCTAATTTTTCATTGTCTATTGGAATATTGTCTGATTTTTCTTTTAAGTGCAAAGAGTCTGTGTCGCAGTAAATAAAGCTGTCGTAATTTCTCTGCGCATAGGATATGATATGTTTTCTTGCATACGCGGTGACAAATAATCCAACAGGCAAATAATATTCTGGACGAAATTCTGGTGCCATTGTTTGGAATCGTAAAATATTATTTTCTAAGTAAGGAATTTTTTGTGATTTTAACGGATTCGTCGCAAATTTACCATATGTCGAATTTTGCATCTGTTTTGAAATAAAACGTAACCCATTATTCCCTTCTCTTCCTGCCTTTTCTTTTACTGCCGCCCATTTTTGGATGAACTCAGTGAAGAGATTCTCTGTGCCACGAAAATAGTAAACCTTATGCACTTTAAAATACGCAACTTCATAATGTTCTAAAAACATTTCATAGTCAACCGAAGTTAAGGTTAAATTCACAATTTCACTTTTACTATTTTCCAGATACTCTCTTCCATTAAATAATTGTGAATTTTTAATCTGTATCGTAGGTAATTTACCCTCTTTCAACCAAAATTCACATTCAAAGACAATAATAAAAAGACTATATCCGACGATCTCTTCCAGATCATGGGTGATGATCGGCGCTCCGAATGGAAATATATTTTCTGACATGACATAAGGGTAAAGAGAATTTACGTCGTAAACAACTACATTCTCAAATTCTTTTCCCTCATATCCTTTTTTTAAATAAGTCCATCCTCCTCGATAGGCATGTCGTAACTCTTTATCAATAGATAATGCTAAATTTTCTTGCTTTGATAAGTTTAAATTCGTTAGATATGGTTCATCATTTTGCAAAGTTGGAAAGATTCTTTCAAATTTTCGTTTTCCTATCGTTTCTTTCAAGTCATTCATCGCCGCAGAAGATAACGTTAGTCGGTTAATGTTATTCTCAAACATTTGATTTAACGAATCTCTTAAAATAATGACATCATTTTTTAAGTACTCAAAATCTTGCTGAGATAACGATCCTCCAATCTCTCTGTCTTCATCGTAATCAATTTCTAATTTCTCAATTCCCAAATTAAATGTCTTTGGCATTTTACTAATAGGCATCGGTATCAACTTCAACGAATCAACAAAAGTAACTTTAAAAATCTTCATTACTCTTTTCTGGGTCGTATAGTAAAAATTGCATTCAATTTTATACCATTGATTGCGGTCGGTAATTAATGTCCTAAACTCACATGCTTCTTCTAACTTGTCTTGCTTATGTGTCCATCCGTTTTGTAATAAATAATTTACAATAAAACTTCCGTCAAATTTGAGATTGTGAAAATAGATTTTGCTTCGTTTCTTTAGTTTATAACAAAATTCAATAAAAGATTGAATATTTGTTCCGCATTCAAAGGATGACATACAATCTAAATTACTAATTCCCCATGCCCAAACTTCCGTTTTTTCTGGATCCGTTGTTGTTTCAAAATCTGCCGCAAAAATCTCCGTCTTAGACATAGGATTTTACTTGCTCAATTCCCCATAATAATTCTTGAATTTTCTGCTCTGCGTAAATTGGCATGTAAATTATAAATTCGATTGTAAACACGTCTCGATAATCTTCCGTTAACGCTAATTGGTAAAATTCTTCCGGACTAATATCCCCCAGAGCTTCCTCTACTACCTCTCGAATTTCTGGTCCTAATTCGTCTTCTATTCCGTTTAAATAGTTTTGATAATAAGCGTCAATATTTCTTTCTTTTGATAAGTCAATCATTAGACTGCGTTTAAACCTTGCCCATTGACTTGGATCATTAAATCGCTCTTCATCAAAGGCTACAGGTCTTTGCAAAGCCTGTTCTTGTGATGATGTCCAGCCAGATCTTCCTTCTACAAATCTACCATATTTTTCTGCTCTTTTTCTTCTCTTTTCGTTTCTTCTCTGGTTTAATCTCGCCGTCTCTGATATGGCATAAGTAGACGTTAAAACGTCTTTTACTCTCACAATCTCAAGATTCTTCGGAGACGGGATTTTCTTCATCTGCTTTACTTCGGAACGTAATGCTTTCATGTTTGGATAGTTCTTCATTAGCTCATCCACCGAACGACGTGGTGGTGCATAGTTCTTGCCGAACTGTTTTTCAATCCTTGTAACCGCGGCGTTATAACTTCTTACCGCAGAAGCGGCGAATTGTCGCCGCTTGCGGTAAGCCTGTGTTAGTTTTGGCTTCTTTGCCATATTTTAACTCCTATACTAAATTAAATGTGGCATACTTTTTCATTCCAATTCCTTCCTGACGAATTTCAATGGTGATCGGTTTGTTTAAAATAACTTCCTCCCCAAAGATCAACTGATAATTTCTTACAGCTCCAGCAAATCCTCTGGATAAGGCGGAATAAGATTTACCGGCTGTGTCAATGATAATTGTTCTTGGTAATACTTCGATTTCCCCTGTCTGCTGTGATTTCATCTCTACTGGGTAAACTAACCATGCCTGCACTTCAATCTGCTGTCCGTAACAATCCGAAATTTTGTAATCCGGATTATTTAACGCATTGAATACATTCATTTTCAATTCTTCAGGTAAGGTCTGCACTGTCTTCTGTACGCTTAATTCGTTCATTTTTATTTCCTCCTATTTTTAAAAAAGATAAAATTATATATTCAGTAAAGAATCTCGCAATTCTTTAATGACACGATTTAAATCTAAAATATCACATCGCTCTAATTTATCGGTGATATCTATCCAATCAAGTACTGTTTGTTCATCTTCAGATTCTTGTAAGTCTAAACAGACATCGTCGGTAAATAGATTATACCACAGACTATAAGGTTGGTTTCTATATATTCTATCACGTATTTCAAATAATGCTTCAATTTTTCTCATAGATTCTGCAACACCTCACTGTACATGTTCATTGTGTGTAAATAGACAAATAAGTTATAACCAAAATATAATACTCCAAGAGCTATGATTGCAATGCCTATCCAAAAATATTGTTTTTTCATTTTTATTTTTCTCCTTTCCTGTATCTATAATATTCTACCGCATCCATTAAGACATATTCATTTCCAACTTTTACAACCTTTTTTCTTTCTTGATTCGCTTTCTTTGCAAAGTATCTGGAAATATACCTTCCTGTTTCTGGATTGATCCCTTTTTTCTCATATTCTGTTTGAGGTGGTTTTCGATGTCTCTTTCGATAGGCAATATCTGCAATCGCTGTACTGACTTTGTAATATCGGCGATGATATATGTAACCCTCAGGATTTTCAATGTAATTCCCATGTATGGTTAAATGTAATCTCCAATCATCTTTATCTTCATAAATTCGATCTTCCCATGATTTTGCAATACATTCAAAGTTTTCTTTTTCATTTTCAGGAATTTCAAAGAAAAGATAGTTATTTTTTAAATAAAGTAGAATATATTCTTCTGCTTCTTCTTTTGTCGGAAAATCCCCAAAAATTCTATTAAATTGTGTTTTAATATAATATTTACATTCAATCGGTATGATCAGAAATCCATACATTTCGTACCAATGTTTTGGAGCTAAATCATGTCTTTTTTCCAAATAATGTAAGTCCTTCAGTTCAATGTCTAAAGCTTCTTTAAAGTTTATGTACATTCGTTTCCTCCTTAATCTTTTGTATTTCGTAATAAGTACTATCAACAATTTTTAATCCTTCAGTAAGATGTACAATTTTCGAAAAAACAAGTTTCTCATCTAAATAAATTCTCATTTTATAATTTGGGCCATTCCTTACTCTTATCATCTCACATAGCAAATACTCATACATGATTACAATAAAAGGTCTATATTGTTCAGTATTATCACTGTTTCTGTTAATCATTTTCATTTTTCAACTCCCAAAGAGCGGGAAACCCGCTCTTAATTCTCAATCACTAAATCAAAATCGCCAAGATCATAATATCCTGTTTTGTAAAATTCTTCCACTTGATTGGACAACCAACTATTTACAAGGTAATCCGCGTATTCCTCTTCATCCACTGGAGCGTTACTAACAATCTCCTCCAAATTTTCAAGCATATCTTGATATGCTACCGATTTTAAGATATAATCCCTTACATATTCTTGCTCCATATCAATTTCGATTTTTCTATATTTCTTTGGACATACAATATTTTCATGAGCAACTACATAAATCTTCATTTCCTTTCCTCCTTAATTAATCTGAAATTCTTCTACAAAAGTTTCATAGTGAAGTTCAACG
>ERZ779861.2866-NODE-2866-length-15465-cov-2.868592_pt1 | contig 15465 bp, 13 predicted proteins | sample MGYA00511558_ERZ779861 | MGnify/ENA primary metagenome ERZ779861 (study PRJEB29588, sample SAMEA2163432) | human gut metagenome | biome: human gut; feature: human-associated habitat; material: faeces | place: Denmark | collected 2008/2010 ... | reverse complement strand
CTGCCACACCTGTGTTAATTACCCCATCAACCTGAAAATCATCTGCTAATATCTGTGTGCAGATTGCTGCATTTACTTTTCCAATACCGCTTTTTACAACTACAACGTCTTTTCCAAAAATGTTACCCATGCAGAATTCCATTCCTGCCTTCTTTGTTACTTCCAAATTATTAATGGCTGACTTTAAAGTTGCCACCTCCACTTCCATTGCTCCAATTATACCAAGCATGTTTATCCTCCTAAAATTCTTTCATTTAAAGCTAACAAAACCGTTGTCATATTGTTTTCTGACAACGGTTCTATTAAATTAATTTATTTCTGCTGTTCTAAATACTGTTCTAATGCCTGTGCAAGCTGGTCCGGACATGAAGTTCCTCTACCGTTACAGTCAATACCTTTAAGTCTTTTAATAACTTCGTGAATATCCATTCCTTCAACGAGGCGTCCGATGCCCTGTAAGTTACCGTTACATCCGCCTGTGAACTCAACATTGTGAATACGTCCAGCTTCATCTACTTCTAAGTGAATATTCTTAGAACAGACGCCGTGTGGTGTAAATTCCATGAGTATAGTCCTCCTTTATATTTATACTATTATTGTGTCTTATCAAATTGCCTCAATGATTATAACACAGCCTTATAAGAAAATGCTAGTGCATATTATAAGAAATCTGATATAATAGCTATTGTAATTTTGAAGGGAAATCTATAGATATAGATAAAAACAATATGTAGGAAAAACGGAGGATTTTCAAATGATAGGAATTATCGGAGCAATGGATGAAGAGGTTGCAATCTTAAAGGAATCGATGGAAGTTCAGGATATGATGGAACGTGCCGGAATGACTTTTGTCAAAGGTATTATGAGTGGCAAGGAAGTTGTAGTTGTAAGAAGTGGTATCGGAAAAGTCAACATGGGAATCTGCGCACAGATTCTGATTGACTGTTTTGGTGTGGATACGCTGATCAATACAGGTGTGGCAGGTTCTCTGGATGCAGATATCAACATCGGGGATATCGTGATTTCTACAGATGCAGTTCAGCACGACATGGATGTAAGTATGCTTGGTGATCCGGTAGGACAGATTCCGAGAATGGATACCTTTTCTTTCCCGGCAGATGAGAAGCTTGTGAAGCTGGCAGTGGAAGTAAACAAAGAAGTGAATCCGGACATTCAGACATTTACCGGAAGAGTGCTCAGCGGAGATCAGTTTATTTCCGGCAAGGAAAAGAAGGAATATCTGGTAAAGACATTTGATGGAAAGTGTGCGGAGATGGAAGGCGCAGCAATGGCGCAGACCGCATATCTGAATAAAGTTTCGTATGTCATTATTCGTGCAATTTCGGACAAAGCTGACAACAGTGCAACGATGGATTATCCGGAGTTTGTGAAGATGGCAATCACCCATTATGTAGGGCTTGTCAAAGGTCTTGTAGAAAGAATGTAATGCGTAAGGCAGCAAAGTAAAACAGAAAAGCAGCGTCATTTTCCAGACAGGATGTCGGATTGTGGCGAACGATTAGGGAATCCAAATTCGGAGGTTTACGGTATAATGACGGTAAATCTAAGAAGGAGGATTCTTTTTATGTTGGAAATGTTCGTGGTGAGAGAAACGGTATTTTTTCTGACGGGAGTGATGATCGGGATCGGCGCGATTGCAAGACTGATTACCGGGATTTCACTGAAAAAGCTGGTAAGAGCAGCAAGTAACATGAGTAAAAGCAATCATCCGCTGATGCGGCTTGTAAGGGCAAAATTTGAGCATGGGTGTATGGTGAGTGATAAAGTACAGAATGTTGGTGCATTTGTAGAGAAATATTTGTATGAATACCGGGTGCTTGGCGTGAGGCTGCATACCTGGAGGCAGTGGGCGAAGGGGAGCATCTGGCTCTGCCTTATCTTTGGAGCCACAGGAACAGCGCTTGCTTATGCAGCGGGGGAGAGGGAACAGGGACTTTACAGATATGGTATTTTGGGCGGTATGGGAGCTTTGGCGCTCTTTCTACTCCGGATGCTTGCGGATGATGCCTATCAGCTGGAGGCAGCGAAAACCTATATGGTAGATTTCCTGGAAAATACATATGCTCATCGCTATGAGAAGACCAATCAGAAAGAAATCCAGGTTACGGTTCAGAGAGCGGATGAGATTCCGGAGAAAATGGATGCAGAGGAAAATGAAGCGGCGCATTCTGGTCAGGTGCAAAGACCATTTTCAGAAGAAACCGTGCCAGCAAGCGCAGCTACGGTAAATGCGGTTTCTGCGAACGAAAAACGGTATACAGAAGATGGACAAATGCAGCAGACCGTGCAGACAGTAGCAAAAGTGGGACAGGCGAATGCAAATCAGGCTGATGAAATGCGGACGCAGCAGCCGGGAGCACGGATGGAAGATACAGCCGGTTCCAGATTTAAGCAGGAAGATACCGGCGAAAAGCTGGAGCCGACAAAAGAGGCAAGAATCCGGGAAATTCTGGAAGAATTCCTTGCCTGACTGGTGTGGATAATCGCAAGTTAAGTGAAATCTGCCCAGTATATAAAAAAGTCTTTCTCGGGTAAAAAAGTGATTTAAAAATATAAAATACCGATATGTGGAAAAGCTGATTCCAGATATCGGTATTTCTATTATTATCGGGCAGGTGGTACACTTTTACAGTTCACAGTTTCACAGAAAAAACACAGAATGAACACAGATTGCCCCCAGAAGTTTCACAAATCATCCGTATAATTGAAAAACATGAAATTTTGTAGTCAGGAGGAACAACATTGATTGAGGTAAAAAATCTTGTAAAGAAATACGGCTCACATCTGGCTGTAGATCATTTGAATTTTACTGTAGATACCGGGCAGATCTATGGATTTTTAGGACCGAACGGTGCCGGAAAGTCCACAACGATGAATATTATGACCGGCTATCTTGGCGCCACAGAAGGTGAAGTGCTGATCAACGGGCACAATATACTGGAGGAACCGGAGGCAGCAAAAAAATGTATTGGTTATCTGCCTGAGATGCCACCGCTTTACACGGATATGAAGGTGAATGAATACCTGAGGTTCGTAGCGGAATTGAAGAAGATCCCAAAATCGGAACGGCAAGAGCAGATTGAGAAGGTCATGCTGATGGTGAAGATCATGGATGTACAGGACCGGCTGATCAAGAACCTGTCCAAAGGTTATAAGCAGAGAGTCGGACTTGCGCAGGCAATCCTTGGATTCCCGGAGATCATCATTCTGGATGAACCGACGGTCGGACTGGATCCGAAGCAGATCATTGAGATCCGTGAACTGATCCGCGAGCTGGCAAAAGAGCATACCGTGATCCTGAGCTCGCACATTCTGGCAGAGATCCAGGAAGTCTGCGATTATATTATGATCATTTCCAAAGGGAAACTGGTGGCAAGTGATACACCGGAGAATCTGGAAAAGCTTCTGACGAATCAGCAGACTGTGGAAATCCTGGCAAAGGGAAATGAAGATACGGTACGGAAAGTCATCGGCACAATCGGTAATGTGCAGAAGGCATCCGTGGAACACGGAAAAGAAGAAGGAACGGTAAAAGCGAGTCTGTTCCCGAAGGATGGAAAAGATATCAGGGAAACAGTATTTAAGGCATTTGCACAGGAGGGCTGCCCGTTACTTATGTTGTATCACAGCCGCACGACGTTGGAAGATGTATTCCTGGAGCTGACGCAGGGAAGCACACCTGCAGCAGCAAAAGCGATGAAGGACGGCGAAAAGAAAGACTGGATGGTAAAGCGGCGCAAGAAAAATGCGCAGGAAGAGGCAGAAGAGAACGAGCTGACTGAGATGGATGAAGAGCCGGAAGAAAATGCCGTTCCGACAAGTGAGGATGAAAAGGAGGATCTCGAAAATGACAGCAATTTATAAACGAGAATTAAAATCCTATTTTCAATCAATGACAGGCTATGTCCTGATCGCCTTCCTTGTGATCTTCACGGGAATCTATTTTATGGCGTACAACTTAAATTCGGGATATCCCTATTTTTCATATGTTCTGATGAATATCAACTACGTGTTGATCATCATTATCCCGATGCTCACCATGCGTTCCTTTGCGGAGGAACGGAAGAACAAGACAGACCAGCTTCTGCTTGCCGCACCGGTAAAATTATTTGATATCGTGATGGGGAAATACCTTGCGATGGTGACGGTATTTGCGGTACCGTGCCTGATTTTTTGCATTTTCCCGATTATCATTAAGAGCTTTGGAACGGCGTATCTGAAGGTGGATTATCTGTCGATCCTGATGTTCTTCCTGCTCGGATGCGTGTATCTGGCAATCGGAATGTTTCTTTCGTCACTCACAGAAAGTCAGATCATTGCGGCAGTAATAACCTTTGGCGTTTTGCTTCTGATCTATCTCTGGGGAGGACTGATCGATTTCCTCCCGACATCAGCTACAAGCGGCATGATCGGTATTGTGGTATTCGTTACCATTGCGGCGCTGATCATTTACCGGATGACTGGAAACTGGATGATCGCAGGAATTATCGAAGCGATCGGAGTTGTTGCGGTTGTGATCGTAAGCTTCGTAAAATCTTCATTATTTGAAAATATTTTGGTCAACATCATGAAGAAGCTGTATCTTGCAGATGTATTTGACAACGTAGCATATAACAAGCTTTTCGATGTGAGTGGGCTGATCCTGTATCTGAGTGTGGCAGGTGTATTTATCTTCTTGACCATGCAGTCCATTCAGAAAAGACGTTGGAGTTAGGAGGGAGAAGACATGGAAAAAATCAAAAAAATGTTCAGCAGCAAGTCCTCCCGGAACGGAACTTACAGCGTAGGGCTTGCAGTGATCGTGATTGCAATCGCGATCGTGATCAATCTGGTGGCAGGACAGCTTCCGGAAAAAGTAAGAAATATTGATATCAGCAGCAACAATCTGTACGATATCAGCAGCGTGTCCACAAAAATGCTGAAGAAGCTGGATAAAAAAGTAGATTTGAAAGTGATCGCAGAACAGGATTCTGTGGATACCAGGATCAAGACTTTTGTGAAAAAATATGCGGCGCTTTCCGGTAAAGTAAAAGTGGAATGGGTGGACAGCGTACTGCATCCGTCCGTTCTTCAGAAATATAATACCGATGGGAATGTAATCGTTGTGTCCTGTGATGCAACCGGAAAGTCTACAACGATTTCATTTTCAGATATTATCCAGTCCGATTATTACTCTTATTATACGACCGGAAGTGCCAGTGAAAGTTCTTTCGACGGAGAAGGACAGCTTACCAGTGCGATCAATTATGTAACTAGCGAGGAAACAAGCAAGATTTACCGAACCAGTGGTCACGGAGAAGCGACATTTTCAAGTTCGGTAAGTGATCTGCTTACTAAGAATAATCTGGAGACGGAAGAAATCAACCTGAGCATGAATCCGGAAATCCCGGATGATTGTGACCTGTTGTTCCTCTATGCACCGACATCGGATATTACAGATGATGAAAAGACAATTATTGAGAAATATCTGAGTGACGGCGGAAAGGTTTATCTGATCCTTGGAGATACGACTTCAGACACACCAAATCTGGACGGAATTATGTCGGATTATGGACTGAAAAAAGTCAGCGGTTATATTGCAGATACCCAGAGATGCTACCAGGGAAATTATTATGCAATCTTCCCACAGCTTTCTCTGAGTGGTGACCTGGGAAGCGGCATCAGCAATCAGATGGTACTTCTGCTGAATTCACCTGGTATGGAGAAAACAGATACGGATAATGATAATCTGACGGTTACTCCATTTATGCAGACATCAGACAGTGGATATGCAGTGACAGAAAATGACCAGACACAGGGACAGTATATCCTGGGAGCCGTTTCTACCAATGCGATTTCTTCAGATTCGGACAGCGAGGATGAAGACGATAAGAGTGATGCAACGGATACAGACACAAAGACAGCAAGACTTACGGTGCTTGCTTCTGCATCTATGATCAGCTCGGATATCACAGATCAGCTGACGACACTGGATAACCTGACTTTGTTTGTAAATTCAGTGACAGAGAATTTTGATAATGTAAACAATGTTGCGATTGAAGCGAAGAGTCTTTCGACTGAGACCAACACACCGATGCATGCAGGTGCATTCAGCATCCTTGTGATCTTTATTATTCCGCTTGCAATTCTGATCCTTGGATTTGTGATCTGGATGAGAAGACGGAAAGCGTAAGAGGCAGGAGGAAAAAAGATGGAGAAAAAAACAAGGACAATAGGAATCCTTCTGCTCGTACTGCTTGCTCTGCTCATTACATTTTTCGGGCTGAAAAAATGGAATACATCTAAGTCAGAGGCAGAAGAGAAGAAAAAAGAAAACGCAGTGGTGCATATTTTTGAGACAGATTCGCTGGAGTCGATCGAGTATAAAGAAGCATCTGGGGAAGAAATGTCCTTTGTAAAAGAGGATGATACCTGGGAGTATGCGCCGGACACCACGATCGCACTGACGGAGAGCAGTATGCAAAATATGGAAGATGCATTTTCGGATATTCAGGCGGTAAAAGAGATCAAGAATCCGGATGACCTTTCGGACTATGGATTTGATTCGCCGGAATATAATCTTACGCTGACCGGAAAGGATGGCGAGGCACATAAATTTCTAATCGGGAATGCTTCCGGAGAAAATTATTATTTCATGGAAGATGGAACAGAAAAAGTGTACACGGTATCGGCAGATCTGATTTCGGAAATGGTATGGCAGCTTGCAGATGTTGCTGAAAAGGACAGCTTTGTAACAGTTACATCCGATAACTTTGTAAAAGAGACTGTGACAAAACCGGGTGACGAGGTAAAAACCTACGAAGCGGACAATGAGGATCAGGAAGATACTGTCACAAGTATTATGACAGCACTTTCCGGATTCTATTTTACAGATTGTGCAGATTATCATGTGACGGACGCGACGCTTGGCAATTACGGGCTTGCGGAAGATCAGCGGACGAAGGTGGAGCTGACTTACAAGGATACGTCGGATGATGACAAGGAAAAGACAGTTACATTCTATGTGGGAAGCAAGGACGACAGTGCGACCTACTATTATGTACAGATGGACGGTTCACAAAGAGTAAGCCGGGTACTGATCGATACGGTAGAGAAAGCGCTTGGATGGAAAGTGGACAGTAGTGCAGAGTAAAAGAATACAAAGAGAAAATTAAATAAATCTGCTAAGAAAGAAAAAGGGATGATGTCTTTCAGGAAAGGACAGAGTCCCTTTTTTGAGTGTACGTTTTTACAAATTTATCCGCAGGAATCATTGACGCTGAAAAACCAACAGTGATACTATACAGATAATACGGAAAAATGAACGTTATACAATACGGAATGAGGAGAAACGATATGCCAATCATATACAATGAAAAAACAAGAGAGTTTCATCTCTACAACCAGGAGATCAGCTATATCATCAAGATCCTTGACAACGACCAGCCGGGACAGCTCTACTACGGAAAACGCCTGACACACAGAGAAGATTTCAGCCATCTTTTTGAATATGCGATGCGTGATATGTCACCGTATGCTTTCGAGGGGAATTCTACATTCTCACTGGAGAATATCAAGCAGGAGTATCCGACTTTCGGCTGCGGAGATATGCGTTTTCCGGCATATGAGATCGAGCGGGAGAACGGAAGCCATGTAGTCGAGTTTGTATATAAAGAGCATAAAATTTATAATGGCAAACCAAAGCTTGAAGGACTTCCGGCGACTTATGTAGAAAGTGATGATGAGGCGCAGACTCTGGAACTGGTTCTGGAGGATACAAGTATCAATACAAGAATTGTCCTTTTATATACGATCTATGAAGCATTTCCGGTGATCGCGAGAAGTGTACGTTTTGAATGTGATTCTGACGAAAAGATCACACTTCTTTCTGCAATGAGCGCCTGTGTGGATCTGCCGGACAAGGATTATGAGATGATCGATCTTGCCGGTGTGTGGGCGAGAGAGCGCTATGTGAGAAGACATAAGCTGGATTACGGTATCCAGAGTATTTACAGTATGCGCGGATGCAGCAGCTACCAGTTCAATCCGTTCCTTGCACTTGCGCGTGAAAATGCAGACGAGTTCCAGGGGCAGGTCTACGGTTTCAGTCTGGTTTACAGCGGAAATTTCCTTGCACAGACAGAGGTAGACAATTATGATACCGCCCGTGTGCTGATGGGAATCCATCCAAATGGATTTAAGTGGACACTTGGAAAAGGCGAATCCTTCCAGACACCGGAGATGGTAATGGTATATTCGGAAGCCGGACTTAACGGAATGAGCCAGACCTTTCACAAGCTGTACCGCACACGTCTGGCAAGGGGAACCTGGAGAGATAAGGTTCGCCCGATCCTGATCAACAGCTGGGAAGCATTTTATTTTGATTTTGATGCGCCAAAGCTTCTGGGACTTGCGGATGCGGCAGCAGATCTTGGAATGGAGCTTTTTGTATTGGATGACGGATGGTTTGGAAAGAGAGATGACAGTACTTCTTCCCTTGGCGACTGGTATCCGAATGAGGAAAAGCTGAAAGGAACGTTAAAGGAGCTGGCAGAAAAGATCAATGCCAAAGGTTTAAAATTCGGGCTCTGGATTGAACCGGAGATGACAAACAAAGACAGTGATCTGTACAGGGCGCATCCGGACTGGCTTCTTGCAGAACAGGGCAAGCGGATCTGCCACAGCCGGACACAGTATGTACTGGATTTTTCTAAGAAAGAGGTACGTGAATATATCGGGGACATGCTGGAAAATCTTCTTGCAGAAGTGCCGGTATCTTATATCAAATGGGATATGAACCGTACATTTTCAGAGGTGTTCTCCAATGGAAATGACAGAGAGTATCAGGGAAAGGTCTGCCACAAATATATCCTTGGTGTGTATGAACTGTATGAGCGCCTGACCAGCCGTTTTCCGCATGTATTGTTTGAATCCTGTGCAAGTGGTGGGGCAAGATTTGACCCGGGAATGCTTTATTATGCACCGCAGGGATGGACTTCGGATGATACTGACGCAATCGAACGTCTGAAAATCCAGTATGGAACTTCAATGGTTTATCCGGTGAGTTGTATGGGAAGCCATGTATCAGCTTCACCGAACCATCAGACAAACCGTGTGACACCGCTCGAGACAAGAGCAGATGTGGCTTACTTTGGAACTTTTGGATATGAGCTTGACCTTTTAAAGCTTGGCGAGGAAGATAAGGCAGAAATCCGCCGTCAGATCGCATTTATGAAGGAGAAGAGAGATCTGATCCAGAAAGGAACTTTCTATCGACTGAAGAGTCCGTTTGAGGGAAATGAGACCGCATGGATGATCGTATCGGAGGATCAGAAGAAGGCGCTGGTTGGTTATTACCGGGTAATGCAGCCGGTCAATGTTGGATTTAAGAGACTGAAGCTGAAAGGGCTGAAAGAAGATACCTGTTATAAGGTCAGCGGATATGCTTATGACTGCTATGGCGATGAGCTGATGCAAGTCGGAATGATCCTGTCCGATTCTGCGTCCGGTGTATGGAAGAAGGGCGTGAATGATAAGGGAGATTTCCAGGCGGAAGTGTTTGAGATTGTAGCTGTGTAAGCCGGAATATATGGAAAGGACGAAATGGGAGAACCGTTTCGTCCTCTTGCGTTTTTGGAAGAAAAATTATATGATGTTTCTAAAAGACTTAAAGAGGTTTAAAATGGAACGACTATACGATAAATTAAAAGCATATTCCGAGAGCGATTTTTACGCATTTCACATGCCAGGACATAAGAGAAACAAGACACTTCTTGGAATTGAACTCCCATACGATCTGGATATCACGGAAATCGATGGTTTCGATGATCTGCATCACGCAGATGGTATTTTAAAAGAAGAGCAGGAAAGAGCCGCAAGGGTATTTGGGGCAGAGGAAAGTCATTTTCTGGTAAATGGAAGTACTGCCGGAATTTTAAGTGCAGTGATGGGATGTACGCACCGGGGAGATAAGATTCTGGTGGCACGCCATTGTCACAAATCCATTTACCATGCAATTTATATGAATGGTCTTGTACCGCGCTATGTGTATCCGGAATTTGATATTTCCATGCATATGAACGGGGAGATCAGCAAAGAAGATGTGGCAAAAGCACTTGCTGCAGAGCCGGATATCAAAGCCGTTGTGATCGTATCGCCAAATTATGATGGCGTGGTATCGGATGTGAAAGGAATTGCAGAAGTGGCACATTCGTATAGGATTCCACTGATCGTAGATGAAGCACATGGACCGCATTTCGGATTTCATCCGGCATTTCCGGGGCGCGCAAATGATCTGGGAGCAGATGTGGTGATCAATAGTCTGCACAAGACACTGCCTTCTCTTACACAGACTGCAATCCTGCATATCAACGGAAAGCTTGCCAATCGAAGAAGAATTAAGAAATATCTGGATATGTTGCAGAGCAGCAGTCCGTCGTATATTTTCATGGCAAGCCTGGATGCCTGCGTGGATTTCCTGGATGGAAAATGTGAGGAAGCATTTGAACTTTATGTAGAGAGGCTGCAAAAGTTCAGAGAAGAGCTGAAGCCATTACAGCATTTACAGATTCTCCGTACAGAACATTATGATATTTCCAAAGTTGTGATTTCCACAGCAAATGCAAATATTACAAGTCCGGAGCTTGCGGACCGGCTGCGAAAAGAATATCATCTGGAAATGGAAATGACCGGAGGAACCTATGTACTTGCGATGACGACCGTGGCAGATACGCAGGAAGGACTGAACAGGTTAAAAGCTGCATTACTGGAAATAGACGATCAGCTGGAAGCAAAAACAGCCGTTTCCGGAAGCATAGAGATTTCCGGAGAGCTTCCTAGACTGGAGCAGTATTTTACACCGCAGGAGGCAGCAGAACGGGAAGAAGACGGAGAAGCAGAAGAGATTCCGTGGAAAGAAAGTGAAGGACACATTTCTCTGGAATACGCATATCTCTACCCACCGGGAAGCCCGGTTATCGTACCCGGAGAGCGGATCAGCCGGGAAGCAGTAGAACTTCTTTGTTATTATGAAACACAGAATCTCCAAATAGAAGGAATACAGACGGAAGGCAAGATAAAGGTGTGGAAACATGAGTAAAATATATTATCTGATGGGAAAAAGTTCAACAGGGAAAGACACAATCTACAAAGAACTGAGAAAAAGAATGCCACAGTTAAAAAATGTAACGATCTATACAACTCGTCCACGGCGTGAGGGAGAAAAAGAAGGCGAAGAATATTTCTTTACAGACGAAACTGAACTTGAAAAGTTCAAAAAAGAAGGCCGATTGATCGAAGAACGTGCTTACAATACAGTTTATGGTATCTGGCACTATTTCACCGCTGATGACGGACAGTTCAATTTTGAACAAAAAAATCAGGATTATCTCATGATCGGAACTCTTGAATCCTATGAAAAATTGAAAACCTATTTTGGAAACGAAAAAGTAGTTCCACTTTACATCGAGGTAGAAGACGGAGAGCGCTTAACCCGCGCCCTCGCCCGTGAGAAAACCCAGAAAGAACCCAAATACGCCGAAATGTGCCGCCGTTTCCTCGCCGATTCCAAAGATTTCTCCGAAGAAAACCTCGCCCACGCCGGAATCACAGAACGCTACGAAAACACAGACCTTGAAGACGTACTTGAGAAAATCTGTAAAAAGATACTTGAACAGTAGAGATTTCAACACCCAAGCGAGACAGGCTCCGCCTGTCTATATGAACTTCTCATTGAGAAATTCATGAAGTTTATTAAATAAGATTTTATAATGTAGTGGAGTCAATATCCAGAAAAAAAGAAATCCATCTTCGGTATCAGCGCCTTTGCACTATGGAACCGAAGATGGATTTCGTTTTTTCGTCATATTTCCACGCTACGCATGACTCTAATTCAAGAAGTTCTCAATAATCACCCCTTCTGCTTCCTCTTCCGTCATTCCAAGAGTCCGCAGCTTGATCAACTGCTCATCATTGATCCTTCCGATCGCAGCTTCGTGGATAATAGCCGCATCCACATGCTTCGCATTGATCTCAGGAATTGAACTTACTTCTGCATGATCCATGATAATAGAATCACACTGAACATGTGCATGGCAACGGTTCTTTCCGACAGCCCTCGGATGGAAGACCTGTCTGGATTCGCCTTTTGCGACCGAACGGGATACGATCTGCGCAGAGCTGCCTTCTCCGAGCAGTTCCACCATCATATTTGAAGTAGCTTCCTGTTTTCCATGTGTCATCAGTTTTTCAATGACATAAAGCTTGGAACCGGCTTCCAGATGTACATTATTTTCACGAACTGTAGAATCGACTCCTTTGATCTGAGCAGTATCCAGCGTAAATACAGAATTTTCACCAAGATAAACTTCGGTAACGGGATTGAGTACACGGGCTCCGGTGCCTTCACCCTCTCCGTAATGCTTTTCTACATAGCGTACATTTGCATTTTTTTCCACATGGAAAGTATGAATACCATCATGGCGGCTTTCGTTACATCCGCTGTTGTGGATACCACATCCGGCAACGATAGTTACATTTGCACCTTCTGCTACATAAAAATCATTGTAAACAACGTCCGTCATTCCGCTTGCGTCAACAACAACCGGAATATGAACTTCTTCGCCGTCTGTTTTTCCATCGATGAAAATATCGATTCCCGGCTTGTCCTGTTTTTTCTTGATTTTAATATGCTCACTGTCACCGTGGCAGAGCGCGATCCCATTATGTCGTAAATTGAATGCACCGGACTGTGTAAAACCGATATCATCGATCTGAGCTAATACTTTTTCTGTAATTTTATCCAATAAAGTCATTGTATCTTCCTCCCCTGTTATCTACATTTCAGACAGCTGTAAGAATCTGCTGTCTTCCCTAATAATTGTGGAAGGATATCCGCGGTCTGTCCGATCGAAGCAATCTTTCCGCCTTCGATTACCATGATCCGGTCAGCCATCTGGATGATTCTTTCCTGATGGGAAATAAGAATAAGACTCTGCTTTTTCTCTTTGTGCATTTTTTCAAACTGTTCGATCAACATAGAAAAACTCCAGAGATCGATTCCGGCCTCCGGTTCATCGAAAATACAGAGTTTGTGCGGCTTTGCGAGAACGGTTGCAATTTCCAGCCGCTTCATTTCACCGCCGGATAAGGTTCCGTCTACTTCACGTTCAATGTATTCGTTGGCACAAAGTCCAACGGTACTTAAAAGTCTGCAACAGACATCTCTTGTCAGATCTTCTCCAGCCGCAAGTGATAAAAGCTTGCTTACCGTCATTCCTTTGAAGCGCGGTGGCTGCTGGAATGCGTAACCGATTCCGGCTTCTGCCCTGTGGTTGATATCATAATCACTGATATCGGTTCCGTCTAAGATGATCTGTCCGGCACTTGCCTGGTCAATCCCCATCAGCACTTTTGCAAGTGTGGATTTGCCACCTCCGTTCGGACCGGTGATCACCAGCATTTCCCCGTCTTCTACGTTAAAACTGATATTTTCTACGATACTTCGTTCTATTCCGTTTTCATTCACCTGGAATGTAAGATTTTTTACCTCCAGCATGAGTTCATCCCCTTTCTGTGTAAGAAACTTATATAAAGTTTGTCTGGCCAAAATACCTTTTGCCCCCAACATCTTGTATGATGTAAGTATCAAAAGAATAAATTGCGTGGAAATGGAGCAATCCGATTACATCATTGGATACAGAAGCTTTATATATTCATGCTTATTATAAAACATATCGGAAAAGTTGTCATCTTTTATTATTGAGAAGATAGTTTGTGTGCAGAAGATATGATTTCAACATACCTACAAAGCGAAATTCGCAGAATTTTCAGAAATAATTCAGAAAGACCACAGGAATTTGCTCTAGGTATCTGCATAAATTTATGTTATACTAATGGAATAGTAAGAAAGAAGAGGGTGATAATATGTCAGGATTTAAAGATGTCGTAGGACATAGCGAGATCATTCAGTATATACAGAACGCAGTTACAGAAGATAAAGTATCACATGCTTATATTCTGAACGGCGAGAAGGGATCTGGAAAGAAGATGCTTGCAGGTCTTTTTGCACAGACTCTGCAGTGCGAAAAGGGCGGAGCAGAACCGTGCTATGAGTGCCATTCGTGCAAGCAGGCAGTCAGCGGCAATCATCCGGATATTATCTGGGTAACGCATGAAAAGCCGAACAGCATCAGTGTAGATGATATCCGGGTTCAGATCAATGGGGATATTCAGGTGAAGCCTTATAATGGAAAATACAAGATCTACATTGTGCCGGATGCAGATATGATGACTGTACAGGCACAGAATGCTCTGCTGAAGACAATCGAAGAGCCACCTGCTTATGCGGTAATTCTGCTTCTTACAGAGAATGCGAACAGTCTGCTCCCAACGATCTGCTCAAGATGCGTTATGCTGAAGCTCCGTAACATTAAGGATCAGCTTGTGAAAAGGTATCTGATGGAGCAGCTTCAGGTTCCTGATTACAAGGCAGACGTGTGTACTGCATTTGCACAGGGCAATATTGGAAAAGCTGCTATGCTGGCAGGTTCTGAGCATTTTAATGAAATTAAAGATGAGGCAGTTCGTCTGCTGAAGAATATCGATACCATGGAACTCGGTGATCTGGTGGAAGCTGTGAAACGGATTTCCGCTTACAAGATTGAGATCACAGATTATCTGGACATCCTTATGATCTGGTATCGTGATGTTCTGATCTATAAAGCAACAATGAATATCGACAGACTGATTTTCGGTGAAGAGATCGACAGTATCAGGGAGCGTGCGAAAAAGAGCTCTTATGAAGGAATTGAGACAATTCTGGAAGCACTTGAGAAAGCAAAGGCGAGACTGCGCGCCAATGTCAACTTTGATCTTGTCATGGAACTTCTTCTGTTGACAATAAAGGAGAACTAGGGAATGACAAAAGTAATTGGAGTCCGTTTTCGGACTGCAGGAAAGATCTATTTTTTCTCACCGGGCAAATTTGAGGTGAAGCGTGGCGATCAGGTAATTGTAGAGACCGCGAGAGGAGTAGAATTCGGTAACGTTGTGATGGGACCGAAGGAAGTGAAGGATGAAGAGATCCCCCAGCCTCTTAAGACAGTGATCCGCCTGGCGACAGAGGATGACCGCCGTGTAGAAGAAAAGAATCGCAAAAAAGAAAAAGAAGCATTTCAGATTTGTCTGGAAAAGATCCACAAGCATGGACTGGAGATGAAGCTGATCGATGCAGAATATACCTTTGACAACAATAAAGTGCTGTTTTACTTTACCGCAGACGGAAGAATTGATTTCCGTGAACTGGTAAAGGATCTGGCAGCGGTATTCCGTACCAGGATTGAACTTCGCCAGATCGGTGTAAGAGATGAGACGAAGATCCGCGGAGGAATCGGAATCTGTGGACGAGAGCTTTGCTGCCACACCTATCTGTCTGAGTTTGCACCGGTTTCGATCAAGATGGCAAAA
>ERZ779861.2865-NODE-2865-length-15476-cov-2.978406_pt1 | contig 15476 bp, 15 predicted proteins | sample MGYA00511558_ERZ779861 | MGnify/ENA primary metagenome ERZ779861 (study PRJEB29588, sample SAMEA2163432) | human gut metagenome | biome: human gut; feature: human-associated habitat; material: faeces | place: Denmark | collected 2008/2010 ... | reverse complement strand
CAGGATCCGGTCGGATACTCCCACGTGGAAACTCGACCGCGGGTCGGAGATTTTTTCCCCTTCCAGGTAGTTGCCCGTCATATCCGACAGGCTGTAACCGGCCCGTATGCCGAAGATATTCGTGCGGTACTGTTGCGCCGTGGCGACCGTGGCGAAGACCAGTAGCCCTTTAAAGAATGCCCTTTCAAGTTCCAGATTCTCGGTCGTCTTATGATTAGAGAGGTTCAATGCTACGTGATGATAACCGCACTGAACGCCTCCTACATTTATAGCGGGGCGTACTTTGTTCGTCGTAGGTTGCTACAATCAATACCGGCAGCGGAGCCAGTACCATTTTATTTCCATCCCATGAACATTCGAGTCGTTTCCGCGTCGTGGTGGTCGAAGAAGAGGCTCCTGCCCGTATCGAGCGTGGCGATGACTGCCATATCCTCGTCGGAAAGCGAAAAGTCGAAGATGTCGATATTCTGCCGCATCCGTTCGATATGGGTCGATTTGGGAATGATAATTACGCCGCGCTGGATAAGCCAGCGCAGGGCGACCTGAGCTACGCTTTTGCCGTATTTGCCGCCGATTCCGGCCAACAGCGGATTCGTAAAGAAACCGTTGCGACCTTCGGCGAACGGTCCCCACGACATGATGCGCGTACCGAACTCCTCCATGATTTTCTGCGGCTCGGTCTGTTGGTCGAATACGTGCGTTTCCACTTGATTTACCGCCGGCACGATCTCCACGTTGCTGGCCAGGTCGATAAAGTGGTCGGGATAGAAATTAGAAACGCCGATGGCACGTAGTTTACCATCCTTATATGCCTCTTCTAATGCGCGATATGCCCCGTAACGGTCGCAGAACGGCTGGTGCAGGAGCATCAGGTCGATATAGTCCGTTTGCAATTTACGCAGGCTCTCGTCGATGGAAGCTTTCGCTTTTTCATACCCGTAGTTCGATATCCACACTTTCGACACGAGGAAAATCTCCTTGCGGTCGATACCGCTTTTGCCGACGGCATTTCCTACGCCTTCTTCGTTGTGGTATGCCTGCGCCGTGTCGATCATCCGGTAACCCACTTTCAATGCATCGCTTACGCAACGTTCGCATTCGGCGGGCGATACCTGATAGACGCCGTAACCCATCTGCGGCATTTCGACGCCATTGTTCAATTTTACTGTGTCCATACGCTAATTATTTTGTTTTTACAGTTGTGTAAATGTAGGCATATTCACATATGTTACCAGCATAAAAAATACGGTTTGGATTGCATTTTTTGCGGTAAATTACATTGAAATTCAATCGTCCAGGATCGGACGATACAAAAACCGAGATAAGTGTAGTTCCAACCGAATTTATTGTAATTACGGTTTGAGGTTCTTCTCTAACTTTGCAATGTCGAACATGGACAACGTGGTTAAAGACAAATAATTGAAATTCGCATTAGCTATATTTATGGGACAGAACCAAACAGTAAAAGACAATCGTATTACCGTAATCGATGCCCTGCGAGGATTCGCCTTACTCGGTGTGGTACTGGTACACATGCAGCAACATTACAGCATTTTTAATTTCGGTGCATTTACGCCAACCGAACCTGCTTTCCCTGTTTTAGACGAGTGGATCGGTTGGTTGACCCGCAACGTACTCATGGGACGTTTTATAAATATTTTCGCATTTCTTTTCGGTATGAGCTTTTTCATACAAATGGATCGTGCTGCGAGAAAAGGAGTGGATTTCAGACAGCGTTTTATCTGGCGTATGGTAATACTCTTTTTGATAGGCGTAGTCGGAAGCGCATTTTATTCGGGAGATATCCTATCGTTTTATGCCCTATTCGGATTGGTGTTGGTATTATTGTATCCATTGAAGACCAGAGTACTTGTCGTAGTCGCATCCTTGATTCTGATAGGCGCTCCTCGTTGGATATCTTTCGGTTACGATAAAATCGCGGCTCCTCGGGAAACGACCGTAGTTGCCAATGCCCCCGAAACGGAACGCGTGCGTGCCGAGCGTCCGCGCCAAATGGCCGACATCGCACAAGAAACTCCGTCACTTGCCAATACCATCAAAAGCAACCTCACGGATGGTCGAATGCGGACATTAAATTACCAGTTCAATTGGGGCGGTCGTGGTTATCTGACTTTTGCCCTCTTTATTTTGGGACTCGTCGTCGGGCGTATCCGCTTTTTCGAGACGGTACACCTGCACACTCGCCGCAACATCTCACTATTCGTATCGTTTGCTGCCGGAGCGTGGGTTATCGGTCGAATGAACGGACTCCTGCCGCAAGAACATACCTCTTTCATGCAAGGTATTACCCCCTCTGCGACAGCGCTTTTCCGCATGACGTTGAACGATGTGAATATGGTTCTTTTCTCGGCAGCCATAACGATGGGATTCGTTATTCTGTATCACATGAAAGGTATAGGAAAATGCCTGAATCTATTGACTCCTTACGGGCGCATGGGACTTACAAATTACGAAGCGCAAGGCATTATAGGCTCCATCATATTCTCGCTTTGGGGTTTCGGCTCCATATTCGGCCGTTGGCATGCTACCGAATTATTTTGTTTGGGAATTGCATTTTATATAGTACAAGTCGTATTCAGTAGAATATGGCTCACTTATTTCAAATACGGCCCGCTGGAATGGTTCTGGCGTTCGGCGACCTATCTTAAATGGCAACCGTTTCGTAAATAATAGAAAATATGGAATACAGAACATTAGGATTGAGCGGGCTGAGGGTATCGGCCGTCGGGCTGGGCTGCATGGGCATGAGCCACGCCTACGGCGCTCCCGCCGACAAACGGGAAATGATGGAACTCCTTGCCGATGCCGTGGAAATGGGTTACACCTTCTTCGATACCGCCGAGGCGTATGGCACGGCCGACCGACCGCACGATAACGAAGAGTTGCTGGGCGAGGCCCTGCGTCCGTTCCGCGACCGTGTTGTCATCGCCACCAAATTCGGCATATCGTTCGACCGTCCCGAAGCAAGCGGCACGCACGCCGTGATCCCCGATTCGCGTCCGGCAGCCGTTCGTCGTTCGCTCGAAGGGTCTCTCCGCCGTTTGCACACCGACCGTATCGACCTCTATTACCAACACCGTATCGACCCGGCTATCGAACCGGAGGCGGTGGCGGAAGTAATGGCAGACCTTATCCGGGAGGGAAAAATCCTGCACTGGGGCATATCGGAAACGACCGAAGAATACCTGCGCCGCGCCCACCGTGTCTGCCCCGTAACGGCGATACAAAACCGCTACTCGATGATGGTCCGCCGACACGAAACGTTGTTTCCCGTACTCGAAGAGCTGGGCGTGGGGTTCGTCGCATTCTCGCCGCTTGCCAACGGATTGTTGAGCAACCGTTATACAGCCGGAACTACGTTTGACCCGGCAACCGACTACCGTGCCTCGATGCCGCAATACCGCAGGGAAAGTTTTGTGAAGAACCGTCCGCTGTTCGCCCTGCTCGAACGGTTGGCGAACGAACACCGCGCCACCGCCTCGCAGATCTCGCTGGCATGGATGATGAACAAACGTTCGTGGATCGTTCCCATTCCCGGAACGCGTTGCCTCTGTCGCCTGAAAGAGAACATAGGCGCAACGGATATACGCTTGTCTGCGGAAGAGGTACGGGCCATCGACGCCGAACTCGATACGATCGAAATGAGCGATGTGTTCGGAGGTTCACCCATTATAGAGAAACCAAAAACAGAAGGAGAATAATGAAAAAAGTATGTATCTGCGTGCTGAGCATGACGAGCCTGCTGTCCGGCACATTAAACGCACAGGAAACTATGAAAAAGAACAAAGCATTCGCTGCGGCCGATATGTCGAATTTCGAGAGCCACAACAGCAACCCGTTCGGCTTGGTGTATGCCGACGCCATTACAGAGAATAAAGCGGGAGCGGTAAATATTCATCCCATTACTTACGACCTGAACGGCCTGAAAATCGCCGCCAACGTCTATACTCCTGCGGGCTACGATCCGGCGAAAAGTTATCCGGCCCTCGTCGTGGCGCATCCGAACGGAGGCGTTAAAGAACAAGTAGCAGGACTTTACAGCCAGCGCATGGCTGAACAGGGTTATATCTGTCTGGCATTCGACGCCGCCTATCAGGGAGCCAGCGAGGGCGAACCGCGCAACGCGGACAAGCCGGCCAACCGCATCGAGGACATCCGCCGGGCCGCCGACATCCTACTGCAATATCCAGGCGTAGACCCGCAGCGGGTGGGTATCCTCGGCATCTGCGGCGGTGGCGGCTACACGCTGAAAGCCGCGCAGACCGACAAACGGTTCAAAGCGGTGGCTACACTCAGCATGTTCAACACGGGACTGGTACGCCGTAACGGGTTTCTCGACTCACAGATAAATAGCGTGCAGGAAAGACTCGCCGATGCCTGCGCTGCCCGCCAAAAAGAAGCCGAAAGCGGCGAAATCGAATACGTCGGCGATATGAGCGGCGTGACGCCGGAACAGGCGGCCGCATTGCCTTTCGACCTCTACCGCGACGGCTACGAATATTACCTGCAAAGCCATGCGCATCCCAACTCCACGTTCCGTTACACCAAGAGCAGTCTGATCGACCTGATGGCGTTCGATGCCAGCGAGGGAATGTATCTGATCGAACAACCTTTGCTGATGATTGCCGGCAGCATCGCCGATACGTTTTACATGACCGAGCAATGTTACAGCAAGGCGACCGGCACGCAGCACAAAGAACTGTTCCTTATCCCCGGTGCGACGCATATCAAGACCTACTATGTACCGGAATATGTGAATCAAGCAGTGGGCAAACTGACGGAATTTTTCGGTAAAAACCTTGGATTATCGGAACGGATATGAAAACGAAATTGATGACACTGTTTGCCGCTCTACTGCTTTGTGCAGGGACGAATGCTCAGTCCGTCGCCACGAACGGAAGAACGACAAAAACGCTTGTCGCCTATTTCAGTTGGGGCGGCAATACGCAGCACGTTGCCGAACGCATCGCTTCGCTCACCGGCGGTACGCTGTTTCGCATCGAACCCGAAAAACCGTATCCCGCCGAATACAAGCCTTGTACCGAGGTAGCGAAAGCCGAAAAGGAAGCCGACGCCCGCCCGGCCATCAAATCGAAAGTGGAGAGTTGGGAACAATACGATACCGTATTCATCGGTTGTCCCGTTTGGTGGTGGACGGCCCCGATGATTATCAATACGTTCGCGGAGAGCTACGACTTCCGCGGGAAAACCGTCGTGCCGTTCTGCACCTATGCTGCCACCTACCGCGATGAAACGCTGGCGCGGATCAGGGAGTTGACCCCTGCCGCCGAACACCTGAAAGGATTCGGAACCACCGGAAAGGATACAAACGGAGTGGAAAGTTGGTTGCGGACGATTAATGTCATACGATAATCCGTCGGATAGTGTTAAAAACAGCAGGACTTGCAGTCGTGGTTCGCACGATTGCAAGTTCATTTCGGATTTATTTCTATTTTTGTATTTGAGGATAAACGGATAGGGCATGGAAGATCAGAAAGATATAATCGTCGCAGACAGGCTCGGCATCGTGAGGACGGATTGCGAGAAGGAGTATCTGGCTCATTTGCTCTGTCTGGGAGGAACGTGCCGTTATCGTTTCAACGGACGGCCTTTTGAACTGCACGCCGGAGACGTATCCATCGTACGTAAACGGAAAATGTTGGAGAAAATAGAACCGTCGGACGATTTCCGGTGTAAAATAATCTATGCGACTCCTGGTTTCATAAATTTGTGTACGCCGCAGAGCAATTACGGAATAAAAGGTTCGTTGGCGCTCTTTCTCAATCCCGTCATGCACCTTACTCCCGAGCAACAAATCGTGTGTCGCCGCGATTTCGACTTGCTGGAGCTACGCATCAAAGATACGGAGCACCGGTTCTACCGCGAGGTATTGATTAATGCTATGCAGGCGGCTATCCTCGACTTTTTCGATTTCCATGCCCGCATCTATGGCGAAAGCGACATCTCCACGCAGAACGCTTCCGTTATGAGCCGTTTCCTTAAGATGCTGGAAGAAGGAACGTACCGCGAGCACCGGGAAGTGACCTATTACGCCGACCGTCTGTGCGTTACATCCAAATATCTGTCGGAAGTGTCGAAAAAGGTAAGCGGGTATGCCGCCAACTACTGGATCAACCGTTATACGATACTCGACATTACCCGTCTGCTACGCGACAAATCATTGACGTTCGTCCAGATTTCCGATATGTTCGGCTTCTCGTCGCCCGCCTATTTCAGCCGCTACGTGCAGCAACATCTGGGTATGAAACCTACGGATTACAGGGAATAGTTATGGCATCGGATTATCTGTCTAATTTTTACGCAGTTGCAAAACAGTTGACGATTCCCCCGAAAACCATATTATTGGAAGAGGGTAAAGTTGCGGATAAACTCTATTTGATCCGTAAGGGTTGTCTGCGGCTGTTTTTCTATAACGACGGGAAAGACATTACTTTCCAATTCTTTTTTGAGGGGGATTTTGTCGCTTCGTTTGATAGCCTATATAAGCGCACGCCGAGCCTTTTCTACTTAGAGAGCATTGAGCCTGCCGAAGTCGCTGCGATAAAAAGGAATGATTTTTACGCCATTATCAAAGACGACCCACGGTGGAGGCAAGCGTATGAAGAAAAGCTCATCGACCGGTTTCACTCCTATCAGCAACTATTCCTGTCGCGGATAAAAAATACGCCGCAACAACGATATGAAGAATTGCTCAAGGAATACCCGAATATCATTCAGCGGGTTCCGCAACATTACATAGCCTCTTATCTCGGCATTACCCCCGTCTCCCTGTCCCGTATCAGAAATCGCCGTTAGGCTTCGATCTTTACAATTGTTATCGTCTGCATCCGATCGGAGTGGCGACCTTTGTCACATAGTATGAATCGGAAACAGATGAAAAAGATTTTTGTAATAGATTGGGGTCTAATTTTCACATTCGTTCTGTCTGCATGTTCGGGAATAGGATTACATATTGCCGGACACGGGAATGCCCACGAGGTGTGGCATAATTGGGCCGTATTTCACGTTTTAACAAGTTTTTTGTTCCTTATAACTGTAATATTCCATATAATTACACATTGGAGTTGGTATAGAGGAGTTGTAAAAAACGGGATAGGCAGAAAAAGCAGAGTTACGATGGCGCTATCTATCGTATTTTTATTCGTATCCGTTACGGGAATTGTTTTGCTTAATATTAATGGGGCGAACTCTCGAATAGGATTATGGCATTATAGGGTTGGAATTATCACATCGGTCCTTTCCATCGGACATGTCTTTAAACGCATTCCTGCCTTACGCAACTCTTTGAGAAGATAATTCAGGATAGACGGTGTCGCTTAATCGGAAAAAACTGCAGTTTTTTCCGATTTTTTTGTATCGACCGGTTTCGGGCTTCCCGCTATTTTTGCGAGTAGTAGGAACTTAACATCGGAAAGATATGAAATCAATAGCCATTATGGTATTTATGTTTCTGACCTTAACGGTCGGAGCAAAAGCGCAAGAGAATCAGAGAATATTTACAGCCGAAGAACAGGCGATAGTTGATTTATCGAACAGTAAGTGGGAATGGATGGCAGAGAAGAACGTGGAGAAGCTGGCGGAACTGTTTCACGAAAACTCGCAGTTCGTCCACATGGGCGGCTATTGGGGCAAACAGGAAGAGCTGAACACCATCCGCACGGGTGGCATCTGGTACAAGAAAACCGAGATACACGACGTACAGGTGAAGTTTGCGGCCGGAACGGCTACCGTTTACAGCCGGATTCATCTGCACTCGGTAGTCGGCGGCAACGCCGTGCGCTTTCCGTTTATCGTTACGGAGGTATATGTAATGGAGAACGGCAAGTGGCAGCTATCTACGCTTGCCTTTACACGGACATTAGGAGAATAATCAAACAAAAAACGGATATGAGAATTAAGAATTTATTTTTAACAGCTATGTTATCCATATCATCGGTTATAATTTATGCGCAAACTGCGGAAACCTTCCGGCAGCCTTATTCGCTCGGCGAAAAAATATCCCCGAACCCCAATTTTACGGGCGAAGTATGGCTTGCACCTTTGACCGAAAAGGAAGAATTGAACGTCCCGATGGCAAATGTAACCTTCGAACCTGGTTGCCGCAACAGTTGGCACTCGCACAAAGCCGGCCAGTTGTTGATAGCCACCGCAGGCATCGGTTACTATCAGGAAAAAGGAGAGCCCGCCCGTCGGTTGTTTCCGGGCGACATCGTGGAAATAGCGCCGGATGTCGAGCATTGGCATGGGGCCGCACCGGACAGTTGGTTCGCCCATATAGCCATTACCGCCAATCCTCAAACCAACGCGGCGGCATGGCTCGAACCGGTAAGTGACGAAGAGTACCGTAAGGCCACGACTGAAGCGGAAAGCCGCTATGCCGAAGCGAACGAGGTGCTGACCGTCCGTGAGCAAGCCATCGTCGCAGTGGCATCTTATACGGGTAAAGGAGATTTGGAGCACCTGAAGCCGGCTTTTACGCAGGCATTGGAAACCGGTATGACCATTAACGAAATAAACGAAGTGTTGATTCACGCCTACGCCTATTGCGGGTTTCCGCGCAGCCTGCGGGCAATCCAGATTTTCATGCAGGTAGTGGACGAACGGAAAGCGGCCGGAATAAACGACCCGGTCGGTCGGGAAGCATCCGCAGTCAAGGACGACAGAAGTCGCTACGAGCGGGGACGCGACGTGCTTGCCGAAATATCGGGTACGCCGGCCGATGCTCCGAAAGCAGGATATGCCGTATTCGCCCCTACTATCGAGCGTTTTCTAAAAGAACATTTGTTTACCGATCTTTTCGAGCGAGACTTGCTGACCTGCCGGGAACGTGAACTCGCTACGGTGTCCATCCTTGCAGGAGTGAGCGGCGTGGAACCGATGGCTGTCGGCCACATGTCTATTTGCCTGCATCTCGGTATTACGCCCGAACAACTCTCGGCATTGCTGAACATCGTTGAAATGAATCTCGGTAAGAACTATTCGGAACCGCTTCGCAAAGTGTTGAATCAAATAACGGAAAAGAAATGAAGAAGATAATTTTATCGGTATTGTTGCTGTCAGTTACAGCAATAGCCGGAGCGCAAGAACCTGTTGCAATAGTCAAACAAGGTCACTTCTCGGTAGGAGGTACAACCACACAGCGGCCGGGAGCATACGACAACCGTAAATTCGTCGGTTGGGTGGAGCAGGAAGAGACCGGCCAGAGTTATCGCGCCGACCACGCCTTCGTGGATTTCCAGATACCTGTCAATGCGAAAAAGCTGCCGTTAGTCTATGTGCACGGCTACGGAGGCTCAGGCGTTTGCTGGCAGATGACCCCCGACGGACGGGAAGGCTTTGCTACGTTGATGCTACGCCGTGGCTGGAGCAGCTATGTGGCGGATCTTCCGGGCAGGGGGCGTGCCGGACGCACATCCGCAACAACGACGGTAAAGCCCGTCACCGACGAGATGTTCTGGTTCGATATTTGGCGCATCGGCATTTGGCCGAATTATAACGAGGGCGTGCAATTCCCGAAAGATTCCGTGTCGCTTTCTCAATTTTTCCGTGAAATGACGCCCGATTTGAGCGACCACAAAGAGGATGTACCTGCCCTCGGTGCATTGGCTGACCGTATCGGCGAACATATTCTCGTCACCCACTCGGCGGGCGGTTTTCCCGGCTGGATGTCTGCCATGCAAAATCCACAGGTCAAGGCGGTCGTTTCGTATGAGCCGGGCGGATTCGTGTTCCCCGAAAGAGAAGTCCCGGAACGTATCGACGGGCTGACGGGAGGCGTAGCCGGAACGCCAGTTCCGACGGAACAGTTCGAGCGGCTCACGGAAATCCCTGTCGTCCTCTATTTCGGCGACTATATTCCCGAAACGCCGTCCGAGAATCTCGGCGATGAGAACTGGCGCGTGCGGCTCCAAATGGCCCGCAAGTTCGTGGAAACGATCAATCGACACGGAGGCAATGCAACGTTGGTGGAATTACCCAAAATCGGTATACATGGCAATACGCATTTTCTGATGCAAGATCTGAATAATGACGAATTGGCCGATTTACTCAATAGATGGCTGCAAGAGCAATTGCTGGCACAATGACTTGTATTATAGTCATATATTATATAGAGTATAAAAACTACGGTGTCCGGAAGTTCTCCGACACTATCGGCGGTTTTGTGTCCCACAAAACCTATACTTGCTCCCCGGACGCATTCAGACATCGGCTGCCGTGCGTGCCACAGGACAGAACCAACGTTTTCCCACACAAGCAAGCTGATTCATCCGAAAAAAAAGCTTATGCCCCAAGTTCCCGTTTTAACCATACCGTCATTACAGGATCGGGAATGATAACTTGACGTTTTTCGATCTCGATAAGCTCTTTTTTTACCAACGCCCGTTTTACGATGCTGACATTGGCCGACGAGCCGAGTTGGTATTTACGTAGTACCTCCTGTGTGGTAAATTCACTATGAACCCCGTCTAAAATGGCTCGCAGGAAATTCATCTGATAGGTCGTAAGGCTCTCGGTCTGCTTCTCGAACAGCGGCGTGTTCTGGTCGATAATATCCTGATACGCTTCCTCGAAATCCCGTTCCGTAGCGATTTTGTCCGTATGAACCCATACCAGCCATGCCAACTGCTGCACATACGAAGAGTGATTGTCTACCCTTTGACAAATCTTTTCGGCCAGCTCTTTCGAGATCTGTTTGCCCGTAGCCTCGAAACGTCCGCAGATGTAGTCGATCCAATCCGTCGTTCCTATTTTCTGTAAATAAATGGCATCGCCGAACTTGTAAAACGGCAGGCTCTTTTTCTCGAACAGTTCGTTCATCAAATGTTTTTTGCTGCCGAACAGACAATAAAACACCGATTTTTGCAACTGCCATACGGAACGCAGCCGTTTCTGGAATGTCTTGGAATCCTTGAACTCGGCTATCTGTTGGAACTCGTCGATGCAGACGACGATATTGCAACCTTTCTTCTGCGCTATCTTTTCGGGGAGCTGCAGGATTTCATCACTATCGTTGCTCTTGGGATCTATTTCGAGCGATATGGAAAAATCTGTCATCGGATCTGCACCCATCGAGATTTTGGGGCTGATACGGGAAAGAAACAGTTTGATATTCTCCAGCCATTCGTCCACCTTCGAGGATGTTTGTTTGAGAACGGCGGAAGCAAAGGCATCGTAAAAATCCCGGTCGCTACGGCATGAGAAAATATCGAGATAAACGATTTTCAGTTTGTCGGACTGTGCCAGACGACAAGCTTTTTGCACCAAAGATGTTTTACCCCAGCGACGGGGCGAAATCAGCACCGTATTCACACCGTGCCGGAAATTTAGCAATAAACGCTCCGTTTCTTTCTCACGGTCGGTAAAGTTATCGCCCGATGTCGCAATGCCGAATATAAAAGGTTTGTTCTCCATAATCTTTAATTGTTGTTCCGCACAAAAATAAGTAATATATTTATTACTAACAATATTATTAGTAATAAAATTATTAGGAGCACGAGGATTTAGATCGAAACTCGTTTTTAGCTGTTGTCGCAATACGTCAATTTGTATAGTTACGATTGGACACTTATCGGCAATTCGCATCGTTGCAGGTATTAGTCATTTGCCAAAGCTATTTTTGTTCGGGCTTGCCCGTCTGCCACGGAACTAAGGGAGTGACCCCGACCGACATTCGTCGTCGAGAGAACTGCCATGTAATCTGCAAACAGAGGCAAAGGGCTTATCCACAAAGCGAATAGCGAAGAGGAAAACAAATATGCCAACCGGTGCTACGATTGACATAATAGTATTAAAGCGAAAAGGGGGAATAAAAAGGTTTGAAGTGTCAAACAAGCGGCAGAGACTAAAACATTCATGCTTTCCATGTTAGCAAAATGCCGTGATAACACGAAAAACAATTTAATTTAGTACGTTAGCCTCTATATATGCTAAAGTAAAGTAAACTAAATTAAATAAGTAGGTAGGCATTTGCCTGCCTGTACGGTTATGGCTTTATGAAAATGATTACCATTGCAGAGGAACACGAAAAACTTGCTTTTCTCTTTTGGCTGCAATGATCATTCGACGATACGACGTTCAAACAGGCGGGGTAAAAATGGTATCGAAAACGGATGAAGGATGTCGAGAGTAGAAGTAAGTGCAAGGTAAGAAACGCAATGAAAATAAAAAATCGGAAAATGGCTTTAATTGACAATTTTGTTTTTCCTGTGTTCCGCGCCCAAAAGAACAGAACAGACATCTAACTTATCCACAAGCAATTAACCACCACATCTATAAGACTATCCAGGTCTCCGGCGCCGGAATCTGCTTGCGATCATAAAGGGCATCTTCAAAATGAAAACGATACATACCGTCTCCCCCCCTTTTGGTAGTACCGATCGGTAAAAGCATTTAAATCCCATGAATTATTAGGATACCGAATATTCGCAGACGGGGTCACGTTCGCTGTGCACCGAGAAATATCCGTTAACCAATTCCTGATAGAATTGTTTAAGCCCCTGCAGTCCAAGCGGACTGTTGCTGAAAAATAACACCTCCCGACCGGTCTGTACGGCATGTATCGGCAATTCCGTTATCGGACAGTTGCGATAGGCCTGCCGGAATGCCTTTTGTTCATTCACGAAGTCAACATAGTCAAACGGATCGTCCACTTGCGGATGTTGTTGATTCATCACGTATGCAATTTTCGAATCCCGGCTCCGGGCATACATGGCATCGCGCAATCCGACGTGACGTTTAGGCCCGATACCATTTTCACGAACATACGGCAGCAATTTTTCCCGGATGTACTGCTCATGGGACATCGTTTCCGGGAATGGAACTTCTTTCATGGAGGGAAAACGGTATTGCTCGATCAGTAGGTCAAGGATATAAGCACATACAACGGATTATACGGCTTGCACATGGGACTGTCGGAAGGACTGGCCGGTATCGGTCTCGCCCTGATGGCCGCCGTATCCGGCCGGGAACCCGATTGGGACGAATGCTTAATGATGAGTTGATATATTCCACTAACCGAATAAAGTCATGATTGCGCGAACCGACATTATCAATTATCTAATCTGGAAACAGGGATACCGCTCGTACCTCGAGATCGGGCTCGACGATCCGGAACCGAATTTCACGAAAATCCGGTGCGAACTCAAAGAATCGGTCGATCCTTACGATCCGTCGAGCAACTTCTGTGCGGCATGGACGCAGGAAGATCTCAACCGGTTTCTCCCCTACCTGACTTACCGGATGACTTCGGACGATTTCTTTGCCGCTTATCCGGATAAAAAGTACGATATCGTATTACCTCGAAGCGCAAGCCGACCGCGATATCCGTAATTCGCTGATGCACCTGAACGAAGGCGGAGTCGTCGTGATCCACGATTGCCTGCCCGACTGCGAAGCCTCCCAAAACGAAGATCATCCCGACGGTTCATGGGTGGGCACGGTCTGAAAATCGATGGTAAAGTACACGCGACACACGCACTGCGACGTGAAAGTGATCGAAACGGACTGGGGCGTGGGCCTAATCGAATACACCGATAATCTCGACTTTCAGATTCCGGAGAAGCTGGATATCGAATACGATGTGTGCAGTAAGAAGAGGTATGGATTCTTACATATCTACACGGACAATCTGCATATGGTGTTTAAATGATAAATCAGAGGATTCCGAAAATCTGTAAAAGAGTAGGAAAACTATCTAATCTTTATGCCTTATAAGAAAACTTATATTGAAAAAAGAAGTCATAGCGAGGATCGAGCACGACGAAATGAATCAATTGAGAAGAGGAGCAGAAACTTATTTAGAATTCCAATGGTCGTGGAGGAATTTCTGATTCTGTTTGCAATCAGACTTGCGGCGTAACCTGTGGAGATAATAAAACTTGTCTCGTTTCATGCAATGGCACATGCGACGGCAGCTGCAATTACACATGAGGAAATACATGCCCTGAGACTTGTCATTACACATGTAAAGATTCCTGTCAAAATTATTGGATGAAAATCAATTAGAGCACGTAAAATTTATTTTGATTGAAATTGTATTAAACGGGGTCGCAAATGCGGCTTCGTTTTCGTTTCTCCAATCACATGGTCAGTCCTTCGAGGCACAGGAATCAGATTCATTGATATGAATGCCTTCCATTTAAATTACGCTGCAATTTTTGAATCAGATATTAATATCTTAACTCTATTTCATCTTGTCGATTTAACATTTGAGGATTGAAATGCCAGAAGTCGCCGACTTTTTCAGGGAAAGATTCTAGCGCCCCGCATGGAAGCATTAGGTATTCCCGGGGTGATTATCCCTATTTTTCAGTATTGGTCGCCGAGAGCGTCGCCCATACTTTTGTGGCACGAAAAAAACCAAATTCGACATACGATGAAAATGCTGAAAACATTCGCTTGCCTATTGCTCGTAACGACGGTAACAGCCGCTGCGGTTGCCAAAGACAAAAAATCCGGCAGGCGCAAGGCCGTCGTTGAGACGGCGGCGAAAGATACGACGGTCGACTCCCTGAGAAACAACAGCCGCAAGCCGTACGAATCCGTAATTACTCCAGATGCGGAAACCGTCCGCGGATTGGTGACCCTGCATAAGGTCAAATCGAAATATTATATGGAATTGCCTTATTCGGTCATGGACGCCCAAATGCTGCTGGCCGCCCGCGTATCGGGCATCAGCAACAACCGGGACATCATTGCGGGACGGATGCCGCACGATCCGCTTTTGATTCGCTGGTCGGCCGACGATGACAAGGTGTATCTGCATACGGTCGACTGTTCGGCCGTATGCGATTCGGCCGAGAGTATCGCTCCGGGATTCGAACGGAATAAGATCGATCCCGTGATGCAGGCTTTCCCGATCGCCGCCGTGTCGCCCGACTCGTCGGCCGTTGTGATCGAGGTCGGAAGTTTTTTCGCCTCCGACCAGAAACCTTTCCGCCCGTTTCTGGACGCTTCCCCATTGGCCAAGTTGTTCGGGTTGAGAGAATCGATGCAGGGCAAATTCCAGAAAGAGATGTCCGGCGTCGTGTCCATGCAGGCATTTCCGGAAAACGTCAATTTTCGAACGCGGATGGTTTATACGGTTTACGACCATCCTTTCACGGCCGAGATGACCGTGTCGATGATCCGACTTCCCGAGACTCCGATGCGCCCGCGCTACGGTAGCCCGCGCATCGGTCTGTTCAACAGCCGCAAAGTGAAGTATTCGACCGATAAGGATTACCTGGAAACCGTCCGCTACCTTGAGCGTTGGAACATCGCGCCTCGGGACGAAGACCTCGAAAAGTACAAGCGCGGCGAATTGGTCGAACCGGCCAAACAGATCGTCTATTATGTCGATCCGGCTTTCCCCGACAAGTGGCGTCCCTATATCAAGGCAGGGATTGAAGACTGGCAGAAAGCCTTTGAGTCGATCGGTTTCAAAAATGCCATCG
>ERZ779861.2857-NODE-2857-length-15507-cov-4.068470_pt1 | contig 15507 bp, 9 predicted proteins | sample MGYA00511558_ERZ779861 | MGnify/ENA primary metagenome ERZ779861 (study PRJEB29588, sample SAMEA2163432) | human gut metagenome | biome: human gut; feature: human-associated habitat; material: faeces | place: Denmark | collected 2008/2010 ... | reverse complement strand
GGTGTAGCTCAATTGGCAGAGCAGCTGATTTGTAATCAGCAGGTTGCGGGTTCGATTCCAGTCACCAGCTCCAAGACAAACATCCGACAAAATGTCGGATGTTTCGTTATACTTTTTTTAATCAAACATTGTTTCAGACATAAAAATAACGCCGCAGGGAAGCGGCGTTCTTTTTTAATCTTTATCTTGCGCTCTTCTTTTTCAGCAATACGATTGCCGCACCGGCAAGAACTACCCCAACAAAACTCAGGGAAAGCCCTACCGTGCTTCCGCAGCCGTTTTCCTCGGCGGCAGTTACGGTGACGGTTGCCGAAGCACTCTGATCTCCGCAGGTAGCGGTAATTGTAACTTCGCCCGCTTTGAGCGCCGTTACCTTTCCGTTTTCATCGACGGTTGCAATGCTCTCGTCCGAAGATCTCCAGGTGACGGTTTTATCCGTCGCGTTATCGGGCGTGACAGTCGCTTTGAACGTCACGTTTTCACCCACCTTGATGCTGGCGGAAGTCTGATCCAACGTCACGTTTGTAACGGGAATTTCCTTTGCCTTGACCGTAATGGTGCAGGTTGCGCTCTGATCTCCGCAGGTAGCAGTAATTGTAACTTCGCCCTCTTTGAGCGCCGTTACCTTTCCGTTTTCGTCGACGGTTGCAATGCTCTCGTCCGAGGACGTCCAGGTGACAGTCTTATTCGTCGCGTTGTCGGGCGTGACCGTGGCAACCAACGTCACATTTCCGTCCACTTCAAGCGTCGCGCTCGTTTGATCTAACGTGACTTTCGTAACGGGAATGACTTTTTCTTTTACCGTGACAGAACAAGTGGCACTCTGAATTCCGCTGGTGGCGGTAATCGTCACGTTGCCGGCCTTGACTGCCGTCACCTTTCCGTTTTCGTCAACGGTTGCAATGCTTTCATCAGAAGAAGTCCACGTGACGGTTTTATCCGTTGCATTTTCGGGAGATACCGTCGCTTTTAAGGTTACGCTATCCCCTTCTTCCAATTCAACAGATGTCTGATCCAACTTTACTTCCGTAACCGGAATTACGGAAGGATCCATGGGTTCCACCGTAATGGTGCAGGTTGCGCTCTGATTGCCGCAGGTCGCGGTAATTGTAACTTCGCCCTCTTTGAGCGCCGTTACTTTTCCGTTTGTGTCAACCGTAGCAATGCTCTCGTCCGAAGACGTCCAGGTGACGGTCTTATCCGTCGCATTGTCGGGCGTGACTGTGGCAACCAGCGTCATAGCAGTCCCAGCTTCCATCGTTTCACTCTCTTTATTCAAGGTAATTCCCGTGACTCCGATATCTCCGGAAACAACGACGAGTGATTTATCTTTTGCCGTATACTGCAACACGAGGTCATTGGCGAGATACGAGCCGCTGGCAAACGTAAGGCCGGCCTTAAACTCAAACAACTGATCGTTGTCGGGATTGAATCCGGTATTCGCTGCAGAGGCAATACGCAGTGTTCTTGCGCCGTCCGCATTGGCATGGATCTGCCAGACAGGGGTATTCGCAGTAAAGCGCGCATCTCCGTACATTTCATAAACGCTCTTTCCGTTGATATACAGATGCGTCATCAAATTATAAGACAGCCCGGAAGAAGCGAGATAATCCGCCATCGCTCCGGTTGCCGCAGGTACGGTGGAATCTTTCTGCCGAATCGGAGAAGAACCGTATTCAACGACTACGGCATTATTGTCAACGATAGACTCTGCAAACGTAAGAAGCAGCCATCCGTTTACGCCGCTGTCTTTCAAATCAAACGAATAACCGGTCAGTGCATTCGCCTGTTTCTGTTCCACCTCAAAGGGTTCTAAGGAAGACCAATATTTAAATGCAGGGATATAGTAACGCGTAATATCTTCTTTGAGAATATAGCCGGTTTCGGAGACAAAGTCTTTGGAAACACTGAGAACAATGTTTTTTGTGACATCGATGATTCCGGTAGACTGAACCGTTCTCAGAACGATATCCGTACCGTTTGCCGCAATCGAAATTGCAGGGATATTCTCACCGTCTTCATTCTCGAGCTCGCTGAACTGTTCGTTCCAGGCTTTAACCGTCTTTCCGCCGATCTGAATCATCGTCGCGTAGGCATCGTTAGCCTGTAACCCGTCCGCTTCGCCGGCAACGACTTCCAGTTTGAATTTTAAAGTGATGTCATACGTCGCTGGCATCGTCGCGCCTGCGGGCGTCTCTGTAATCGCATTCACCGTATTGAGGCTGTTGGCCGCGCCGGCAGTCTCCGCCACCGACCAACCGCTGGAGCCCAGTTTAATGGTGAAATCTTTTCCCAGATAATCGGTGAAGATCATTTCGCTCACTTCCGGTTTTCCAGTAGGATGATAGTCCTTCGCCAATTCACCGGGGAGATGCAGCCCTGCCTTCAGGGTGATTGTATCACCCGTTTTGAACGTATAAGAATTAGGATAGAGATAGAAGTCACCGCTCAGCATATGAATGCTGAACTGACCGGCTAATGGTTCATCATTCAAATAAATAAACTCTTTTAAAGCATGACCGAGATCCGTCCAGTCCTGTATGTTGTTGTAATTCCTGACGCGATTGATGGACGAACCGGAAAAGGAAAACGTCTTTCCGCCCAACTGCGCATTGGAAGCGATCCCGCTGTCGAGTTCGGCCTTCAGTTCTACGCTTTCCTTGGAACCGGTTTCCGCCGTCCTGATCCAACCGTTTACGGTATAGATCAGCTTTACGCTCTGCGCGACAGAGGCGGCTTCCGTCGTACCATCTTGCTCGGGAAGCGGGAAGCCCGCCAGCATTTCCAACGTGTCGCCGATCTTGAAAGAATCGCCGTTTTTATGGATTGTAACTGTTTGAGAACAATAGTGCATGTTGATATTGCTGGGATTATTCGGTTCATCATTATAATAGAGATAATCCGAGACCTTTTTGCCGCTGAGGGTTCTTCCTTCCAAATTCAAGATGTCATTCCCTCCGACTTTCTGATCGAACTTAAATCCGATGGTCGTAACGCCGTTCTGAAACTCGCTGGGATAGCTCACAACCTTGACGGTGACGGGATCATCCGCACTTACAAACGCGACTGCGGTAAAACAGCACAGCGCCGCAAGAATACAGATCAGAAGGCATAAAATTTTGCTCCGTTTTTTCATACATTTTCTCCTTTTTTTATTTTTTCCCTATCCGGGACGGAACCTTATTTCTTTTTGCGAAGCGCAATTGCTGCGCCTGCAACCAATCCGAGTGCGAGGACGGAAGAGACTCCCAGGAAGGAACCGCATCCGCTTTCAGGCGGATTCTCAGGATCCTTTCCGTCGTCGGGAGGCGTCGTTTCCTCCGCGCCCGTTGCGTTCACGACAATCTTGAACTGAACGGAGAATGTTTCTTCCTCGATGTTCTTCGTTCTGACCGTAAAGGTAAACGTTCCCTCTTTCTTGTTGTTTAAAAAGTCCTTGCTGATGGTAATCGTACCTTTTCCGTCGGTCTCCCCGGGCGTATACGTGTAGTTTGCCGCGAGGATACCGCCGCCCGAGAAGGAAGCCCAAATGCCGTTTTTAATGTCGATGTTGACGACGAGATCTTCCGTGCCCGCTCCGACCTTCCAGTAATAAGTATCTTTATCTACCGTGGGCGGCTGCGTCACCAGCCCGGGATCGGAAAAACGTATGGAAATTTCTTCGCTGCCTCCGTCGTTGCGCGCATACAATTGATAGACGTCGTACGCCTTCCCTTCAAACCATTCATACTTGATCGTAATGGTCTTTGCGGATTCGTCATACCGGTAGAGATCGGAAGAAACTGCGGTCATACCGCCGTTTCCGTCCGGTTCCCAAAGCGTAATCGCGCCGTTTTCATAGTTTTCGATCCCGACAGTGATGTCTTCACCCGAATCGCCTACGACTTTCAGCGCTTCATCATCCGTACGGCGCGCCGCATTAAAGCCCTTGACAACGATGGTATTTCCCTTGGCTGTACTCGCATTGTCTTCAAAGAAATGGAAATACGGATAAGCCATATAGCCGCTCGCTTCGAAATCGCTGAGTTTTGTCACCAAACCGTCAAAAATCAGCTTTCCGTTATGGTACATGTCCGTTCCGTCCTCGCCGACGATAAAGGTGATGATATCCATATTGGAGCGGTTTTCATACGGCTTGGAAGCGGAATTGGTAAGGTAAGATTCCTTTCTGTTGTTTTGCGGCCTGTAAGTAGGCTGTGCCAATCCCGTCGTCGTCTGGAACATAATGCCGTCGTTCTCTGCCGCAATGGAATCGCTGAACGAGCTGACGCCGTTCGCTACGCCTTTTCCGTCCTTGTTAAAGACGTCAAACTGCATGCGCGTAATGGAATCCAGTACGTTGGGGCGGCCAAGCCCTACCGCATACCATACGGCGGAAGCGTTGGATACGTCATAGCTGTACTCGATGTTAATCGGCTTTCTTACGTCGAATCCCTTTGCGCTGATCAGGTGTTCCCGATAGCGCAGCTCCGAACCGGGAAACTGCGCCGCGCGCTGATCGGCGATTCTGTATTTGACGGTATCATCGCTGTTATAAGTGATAATATCCGAGCCGAACTGGATGAGCCCGTTTTCGATATAGTGCTTCTGAATTCCGGGCTGAACGTCGTACACGCTGAATTGCGGCGTCTTTTCCTTCGTATAAAATTCAAAGGTCAATGTACAGTCGGAGAGATCCATTTTGATCTCGCGGGAAGGAATTGCAGTGAGCCCGTCAAAGGCAAAAAACCACATATCTTCCTCTTTATGAATATCGATCACGTGTCTTTGGTCTTCGATGACGGTATAGGTATCGAAACTTTCAAGATAGCGGATCCCGTCACTGTACAGTTTGCCCTCTTCCGCCTTATAAGCCGGGTTCAGCAGATACACGTCGCACTGCATCTTGTTGACGTTGGTCGTGGCGTTCTTGGAATACAGAGCGTAAATCTTGAACTGAACGCCGATTCCCTCCGGCGTAAGCGCCGTCGCCAAAAGATAATTGCTCCCGTTCGCGCGCGCGTCCGGATCGATATCGATGTAACCGGCCTGCGCGATGACAAACTCAAAGGAAGCGCCTTCGTTCAAATTTACTGTATCTTTGTAGGTAACTTTGTTGGAGACGCCGGCTGTGCCCGTAAAACGGGCGACCTTTTCGGAGCCTCCGGTCAGCGTCACATTGGAGTCTGCGGGTGCCCAGGGTTTCTGATCGTCTGCAAACACAGCCGTCATGCCGAGCGTAAAGGCCGCAACCAACAACGCGACAAGAGCGATTAAGAGTTTCTTTTTCATGGTTCCTCCTGTTTATTTTCCGCTGAAAATATAATTTAATCTTCCGACGGGGGCGGATTCGCCCGTCGTATAGTAGCTTTCCATATTCCAGGGATCGGTAATATTGTCCGCTACTTTAAACCGTATGGTAAACGCTCCGTCAATCCCCAGCGCGCTCTTCGGAATTCTATACTGCATGTATTTCCCGGAAAGCGTAAAGTTTGCAATTCCCTTCATCTCAAACCCGACGGAACTTCCCGCCACGAGCTTTTCCACGCTGCACTGTCCCGTATAGGATGACTGTCTGTTGATCAGATAATCATAGCCGTAAAACGCTTCGTTTTCCTGCCCGTCCACGTCAATCAGGAGATTCATCCAGTTCGCGGCTTCCGGATTAGCCGTAATATCGCTTTCGCAGGCTACCAGCACGTAAATATTTTCTGCATCGTGCGTCACGCGGATTTCCGCGATGTCGTTCACGAGAGAATCGTCTTTATAATGAATGGACTCGACAAATCCCTTATAGTCCCGGTTAATTTCACCGGTAAAATCATAATAGACGTCGGTCACCGCATTCCATTGCGTCAGGCCTTTGGAAATATCGATCGCCCCCGTTTCGCTCCCGCTGAGCGTTCCGCTTTTTCCCTTTAAGGTGCGGATGTTGCGCATCATCTGCAGATAGTAATTATCAGCGTAGCCGCCTTTCATCATCTCGATATCGCGGGAATATTCCTTGTTGACCGTATCGACGAAATAGACGCGCTTTCCCCGGCATTCCGGATAGGCGGAATTATTCCCGAGGTTTGCCGCGCTTTTGATCGCCACCCATTCGTTCCAGCCGGTTACGAACGTGTATTTGACGTCCTTTTGCAGTGCGACCTGCCACTCTTCTTCAAAATTCAGTCCGGATTCGATGGCTTTATCCGAATGGTCGGGGCCGTTTGCCGTCGTATAGCCCCTGCCCCACATTTGGTCCGCCAGTTCGGCTGACAGCAGCGCATCCGAAAACGGCAGATTGTTATGCTGCGCCACGCCTACGTTGATGGTATCCGTATGCACCTGCTGCGGGCGGTTCCAGTCGATCCAGGGCAGTCCGTTGTCGTAATATTTTTGGTTCGGCCACTGAGATTCCCAAAAGTCGAAAAAGTTCAGGATGGTCTGATCGGAAACGATATGATCTTCTTTGTTTGCCGAGCCCTCTCCGTTGGTGCTCTCGGGATCGGTAATCGCGGCAATCCGCGGTTTTTGACCGTCCGGCATAAACCACAGGTCTTTATAATACCCCTTGGAATAGATTCCCTCTTTTTCCAGCACATTATCCGAAGAAGTCGGACGGCCGTAATACAGTTCCTTAATTACTTTGCCCGAGAGGCTGTTCAGATAGAACATGAATTTGGGCACATCCCATCCTTCGTCGTACATCTCCTGCATAATGGGGAGAATCGTACTTACGACTTCGATATAATCAAACCCGTTGGTACAGTCAAAAGCGATAAAGTCGATCCCGGATAAAGTAAAGAGCTCGAGATGCCTTCTGATCACCCAAGGATCGCGGCTGTTGTAATAACCGTACAGAGGCTCACCCCAAAAGTGATATTTCCCGAGCGGGCTCTCATCGGTTCCGTCCGTATTCCATAAAGCGTCCGGATTTTCGTCGATCAGCTTTGTCACGTCGTACACGCCGTTCATTTCGCCGCCGTGATACCCCAGCCAGGTGAAATAAAACAGACCGACGTAGCGCTCTTTGTCTTTTTTATAGCCGTCCATGTAGCCGAAACTGCGTCCGAAATCATCGGTTGCCGACAACTTATTGATGGTATCCTGGCGGGACGTCGTGGAAACGGCCAGATCTCCGTCCATTACGAAGGTGTATGAGGGATTGTTTTTGTCGCCTTTTTCGATAGTCATGTCCCCGCCTCCTTCTATCGGGTCTTTGCACGCAGTCGATACGACAGCCGTGAATAAAATCATAAATGCCAAGAACAATTTTCCGATTTTGTTAAATAAGCTCATTTTTTCCTCCCGATATTTATTTTACATACCCGTAGGTATAGCTGAGTGCGCCGATTGGCGCAGAATCGCCCTGAATGTAAAAGTTCATCCGATCGGTTGCGTCGACATGGTCGGATACGCGGAATCTAACGGCATCTGCTCCGCCGATCAGATCTTTAGGAATCGCTACCGTCATCACATTTCCGTCGATGTTTACGGAAACGTCCCCTTTGACCGTATACCCGTCCGATCCGATTTCAGACAGTTTTCCGTATGTATGATTCACTACGTAGCGGAAGTCGGAAGCGGAATCGGTAGCCAGCCAGATATTCATAAAGGTAGTGTCGCCCGCTTCATAGGCAGTGATCGCTTCTGCCGTTTCCACTCTGAAATAGAGATTTTTATTATCGTGCGACACCTTGATATTCGTGATGTCATTGCGGTTCGTATCGTCTGTCAGCTGTTCGGAACCGTCGTAGTTGCGATAATTCCGCGCCATGGCGTCGCCCTCAAAATCGCGGTATTCCCACGCCTTGCTCCAGTCGCCGTTTGCCGCTGCGGCGTTATTGCGCACAAAATTGGGACTTCCGTCATATTTATAGCGCTTCACATTCTGCACCAGCTGCATGAAGTAATTGTCGCCGTATCCGCCCTTCATCATCTCGAGATCGCGCGAATACTCCATATTGAAGGTATCGACGAAATACACTTCGTTCGCCTCAAAAAATTTGATGGCGATCCATTCGTTCCAGCCGGTTACGAATACAGTATGGACGTCTTCCTGCTCGTCGTCATCGTAAGTTGCAAATACAGAATCCCACTGTTGCTCGAAATTGAGCCCTTCCAGTACGCGCTCCGAGTTGTTGACGTTTTCAAATTGATCAAATCCGCGCCCCCAGTTCAGTTCCTGCAGGCTCATGCGGCTGACGGTATGCTGCGCAACCGATACGCTCATGATCCCTTCGTGATTCAGCTGAGGATACTGCCAGCACATCCACGGGAAATCTTCTTCGTCGTGCGTCGGGCTGTTAGGCCAGTCGACCGTCCGCATGTCGAAGAAATCGGTATAAAAAGAGTCATCTCCGGAAAATTGACGGGCATTTCCCCCGATCATCGGCTTACCGTTCGGCGCATACCAAAGATCGGGATAATAGTATTCCGAATCTTCACTGTAAAATTGGTTGTATATATTTTTTACCGTGCTCTTCGAGCCGGCATTCGTCAGAAACATAATTTTCGGGACGTCAAAGCCCTGCTTCTGATAACGGTCCAGAACCTTCAGCAATTCCCTGACTACGTTGTCGTAAGTAGGGCCGTTCGTCACGTCAAAGCCCAAAAAGTCAATGCCTGCCATGGTGAAAAGTTCCACATGGCGCGTCAAGACCCACGGGTCGGCCGAATGGTAATAGCCGTAAAGCGGTTCTCCCCAGAAATGATAGGATCCCACCGGGCTGACCGAACTCGACCCGCTCCAAAGTTCATCCGGGTTATTTTCCAGCAAGTCCGTAATGTCGTAGATCCCGCTTGAATGAGCACCCAGCCAAAGGAAATAGAAGAGCCCGACGTCTCTGTTTTCCCGTTCGTCCCGGGCAGCGGTTATCGTGCGGCCCAGCTGGTCGACGCCGGAAACCGCTGCCGAAGAATAGACGAACTGCCCTTCTTCCCGCCGGCAACCGACCAGTGAAAATGCAAATATAAAAACCAAAAGTGCAACCGTAACGCGATTCAGTTTCTTCATAATCACCCCTTCAGTGCAGAAGTTGAAATCCCTTCAATCAGCTGTTTCTGGAAAATCAGAAAGACGATAGCCGGAAAGATCGACATAAATGTTCCCGCAGCCATCTTTAAGTTCGCCTTATCCGGCGTGACAAAGGTGTAGAGCGAATCTTTGAAGATCGCATAAGCGAGCGTATCTTTCCCTTCCTGGCTGAGATAGAGCAGCGGACCGTAGAAATCGCTCCAGTTCGCGTTAAACACGGTCACCATGATGAATACCAGAACGGGAACGCAAAGCGGAAGCATGATCTTAAAATAGCGCTGAATGGGATTTGCACCGTCGATTTTCGCAGCTTCTTCCAATTCATAGGGTACGCCGATCATATACTGCCTGATCAGGAAAACGTAGATTGCCCCGCCCCCGAACAGATTCGGGATCGTGAGCGGCAGAAGCGTATCCAGCCAATGGAAGCTGTTGAACATCACATAGAGCGGAATCTGTACGACAGCGCCGGGAAGCATCATGGTTCCCAGCATGATCGAAAAGATCAGCTTTTTGCCCTTAAAGTTATATTTTGAAAAACCGTATGCCACGAAAGACGCGGAAAGCGGAATGGCGATCAGATTAAAGACAATGATCTTCAGCGTCTGAATCAGATAGGAAAAATAATTATTTTCCGCAAACAGCTGAACCCACGCCTCAATGCTGAACGGAGCCGGAAAGATTTCGACGGGGAATTTCTGCACCTGCCCGCTCGTCATCAATCCGCGCAGAACCATAAAGAAATAGGGAAATACCAAGATGAAAGCAAGCGCCGTCATCAGCAGGTAAATCAGTACCCGCCCCGTTATTTTCTTTGCCTTCGCACGGTTGTTGGCATGTCTGACAGTATATTCCATATCATTCATCCCCCGTATAAACCCATTTATTGGTCGCAAACGTGATTCCCGTCAGCATCGCGATGATAACGAAGAGCACCCATGCGAGCGCGGAAGCATAACCGAAATCCTGCCCGCCGAAACCCTCGTTATAAATTTTAACGGCGATAAAATAGATGGAATTTCTGGGCCCGGCGCCGTCGTAGCCGGCAAATACCATCGTATGGTTGGTCTGCATCGCGCCGATTACGCCCGTGACGAGATTATAAAAGATCATGGGCGTGGACAGCGGAACCGTGATCCGGAAAAACCGCCGGAAAACGCCCGCGCCGTCGATCTTGGCCGCTTCGTAGAGTCCGTTGGGAATGTTTTTCAGGGCGGCGAGCCACAGCACCATGCCGCCTCCCATGCTCCAGATATTCATCACGATCACCGAAGCCATGGCGGAATCGGGGTCAGAGAAGAACCCGCTCGTAGGCAGTCCGAGTGCGCTCAGGATCAGATTGAACACGCCGAGCGTCGAAGGGTCCATCAGCTGGCTCCAGATCACGCCGCTGACTACGCCGGGAATTACGACCGGAAGATAGTAAAGCACGCGGAACGCAGTCACCCCTTTGATCTTCTGATTGACCAAAACCGCCAGAAGATAGGAAAGGCAGAGATTCAAGGGGACGCTGATCAGCCCATACAGAAAGGTATTGCCGAACACCTTCAACACTTCGTCGAAATCCGCGCCGAACATATAAGCGAAATTGACGCCGGGATCGAACTCAAAAGTGGAGCCCTGATAATTGTAAAAACTGTAAACGAAGGACTGAATCATCGGATACAGCGTGAAAACGGCGATGCCGATGACGATGGGGGTAACGAACATCCATCCCGCCCAATTCCGGCTCCACATCAATTTCATCCTTTTACGGAAATCTCCGTTTACTTGCGAATTTGTCTTCATGTATTATTTCGAAATATGTTTGTTTAAGTTTTTCGTCAGTTCTTCCAGGCAGTTTTCAACGGTGTAGTCGAATTTTCCGCCGGTGCAGCTTGTAATATCCAACATAAAACTGGAGAAATCCCCGACGAGCGTTGTCTTTTTGCTGGCGTCGAAGCGAAGGAAGAAATCCTCCGAATAGTTGCGGTCTCCTTCCCAGACGGTAGCTTCCAGGTTCAGGTGGCGATAGCCGTTGCCCCACTCCGCCGTGTTATAGTCCGAAAGATCGTTGCGGATGGAGGGCGTGTTCATGCCCGCTTTCGCGAGGATGTTCTGCCCTTCCTGCATGGTGATATAGTTCAGGAACTGCCATGCGAGATCGCGCTTTTCCGCCGCAATTTCGGCATTGATGCCGTACCCGGGAATCCCGAAACCGAAGACGCCTTTTTCACCGTTGATCAGAGGGAACGTAACGATATCGTAACCTTCGCCGATATAACCGCTGTACTTTTTAATCGCGCTCGACGTATGGAAAAGCATCGCTCCGTTTCCGTTTTCATAGTTTGCGCCGCCTCCGTTCGAGGGGGCAATATATTTCTTGTCAATCAGATTCCGAACCATCGCGACGGTATTCTCCATCGCGTCAGAATCGAACGTCCACTTCCCGTTCTCATCGCAGATCTGTACGTCCATCGACCGGAAGAGAGAGAACATGACCGGAGCCCACGTAAAAGTATGGTCTACCAGATATCTCCCGTTCCCGGCAGTCCAGCCGTTGCTGTCATAATATTGACGGAGCGCCTCGCAGACCGCCAAAAAGTCATCCCAGGTCCACCCGTTTTTAATAATGTCGGTAGGAAGCTGATCGTCCGGATAGGTTTCGTTCCAATACTCGATCGCGGCATCCGTATAAGTTTTGTTCAGATGAGTGACGATGCGGTCGGAAGAACGCGGAATCACATACTGATCACCGTCGTAATTCTTCTGCCCCATCTTCCAGGCTTCCGCGACGAACTGCTCTTCATAGGAGGGATCGTTCGCTTTCATCGCGTTGATGTAAGGTTTCAGATTCAGGAAATAGCCGCTGGAAATAAAGCTGAAAGATTCCGTTTCGCTCGTATAAATGATATCGGGGAGCTTTTCGAGCTTGACCAGTTTATCTACGTCCGTTATGTAATTGCTGCCCGTAATCCGCGTAATCTCAACTGTGACGTTGGGAAACATCTCCTTGAAGCCCTCTGCGACCTGCTCGATCAGATCCGCTTCGAACGGATCGGGCGTCACCCCGACGGTAAGCGTAGCCGTCTGGTTGTAATCCTCGTCCGTCATGTCGACGTTGACTTCATAGTCGTCTCCGGGATTCTCAATCTCGCGCTGGCCGACGCAGCCGACAAAGGAAAAGGTAAACAAAAGAGCCAACAGAATGGAAATAATGCTTTTTTTCATAGTTTTACTCCTTTCAGTAGTTATTTCTGTTAAGAATGCCGGCAAAACCCTTGGTTTTGCCTCATTTTTTTATAAAAAAATGAACATTATGTATTTTTGCATTTCGTCAGAGAATCGCGGTAAACCGGATATGCCACATATTCCTTTCGCACTCTCTGCGCACTCCCTACGATCTCTTCGATCGCCTGTCGGGCGATATCTTCTCCCTGTTGTTTTTTATCAATCCCTATGGTCGTGAGCGGCAGCATTGCGAGTTCGGACATCCTGATATCGTCGCAGCCGATCACCGAAATCTCTTCCGGCACTTTTACCCCCGCCTCCGTCAGCGCGCGGATACATCCGAACGCCGTCAGGTCATTGGTGCAGAAAACCGCCGTGATATCCGGATGCCGCCGCAGCATTTCCTGCGCGAGGCAATATCCGATTTTATCGCTCATCTGACCGAAATCGCTGTTATAAAATACTTCAGCCTTTTCAAAGGGCAATTCTTTCAAAGAACGGAACCACTGGACGCCGCGTCCATCCATGCTGAAGCCCGCTTCATCCTGCGAAGAAAGATAGGCGATTTTTCGGTGCCCCAATTCAAACGTCCGCGCCATCAGCTCCCTCATGGCGCTCTCGTAACGGTTGACAAACATAGAGCCGACCGATTCGTTAAAATTGATCATCACGGCATTGTAACGCGTCAGTTCCTCAATGAACTGATCGGGATACTCGTTCGTCATAAAATTCACAACGCCGTCCAGCCTGCGCTGCGCGATCGCATTCAGTTTGTTTTGCATATTGTTATCCAGCAAAAACAAAGATACGATATAGCCGTGCCGGCTCGCATAGCGCTCGATATACTGCGCGATCTCCATATGATACGGATTTGTCATCTCATAGATCGCTATGCCGATATGGTTGGACCGCCCCGTAACAAGGTTCCGCGCATTCTGATTCGGAATATAGCCAAGTTCACGCATCGCGCTGTAAACCCGTTTAACTTTGTCCTGCGAAACGCACGACTTTCCGTTTACGACGTTAGAAACCGTCGCTTCCGATACGCCCGCGCGCACTGCAACCTCTCTTCTTGTTACCATAATACCCCTTTAACGCGTGTTAATTTTAAATTGACGCGCGTTAATTTCATAATGATTGTATCATGAAACAAATCACTTGTCAATACCCATTTTAAAAATTTTTCCAAATTTTTTTTAAAAATTTTAAAATTCTAGAAAAAACCGACCGTTTTTTAATATTAAAAAAACCGTAAAACGCGCTTATTCGATCCCCCTGCCTAACTCTGAAAGGGCAAACCGCCGCGGAATCTTGATATCCGCGGCGGTTTATCAGCTTTTTAAAATATTATTGCCGGCGATCCATACCGCAGGGATATGTGGTTTCCGCCTGCTTTTTCCCTTCTTTCACCATTGCGTAAAAACGATACCCGCCCGAAAAATGAAAGCAATTATATCCGTTCTGTGAGAGAATCCGGCAGGCAAGATAACTGCGCAGTCCGCTCTGACACATAATATAAACAGGTCTATCCTTTGGAATGGCGATCATGCGTTCCCTTAATTCATCCAACGGGACGTTGATAAAACCGTCCGCATGTCCTTCGGAATATTCTCCGGAAGTTCTCGTATCAATCAGAGTTACGCTTCCGTCGCGCAAAATTGCATCGATCTCGTCGTGGTGGAACTGTTTGACCTTTCCCGTTACGATATTTTCTATCATATACCCCGCCATATTGACCGGATCTTTTGCGGAGGAATACGGCGGCGCATACGCAAGATCAAGTTCAGCCAGCTCCGTTGCCTGCATGCCCGCCCGGATTGCCGTTGCAATGACGTCGATCCGTTTATCCGTTCCTTCCTGTCCGATAATCTGGGCGCCCAACAGTTTAAGCGTGTTCCTCTCATATAATACTTTCATCGTCATGGTCTTTCCGCCGGGATAATACCCCGCATGCGAAGCAGGCGACAGTACGATCCGGTCATAATCGATTTCCGCCTGTTTTGCCTGCGCCTCGTTGATTCCCGTTGACGCGACCGTCATGTCGAATAATTTGAGAACGGAGGAGCCCTGTGCGCCGTCGAATACACTGTTGCCTCCGCAGATATTATCCGCCGCAATTCTCCCCTGCTTGTTGGCGGGGCCTGCCAATGCAATCAATGCTTTCTTTCCGGTCACGAAATGCTTTACTTCCACGGCATCTCCGACGGCGTATATATCGGGAACAGATGTTTCCATGCGATCATTGACTACGATGCTGTTTCTGAGCCCCAGCGCCAATCCCGCCCGTTTCGCCAGATCGGTGTCGGGCGTGACGCCGACCGCGAGCAGAACCATGTCGGCAACCATTTCCTCGCCGCTCGCCGTATGGATAACGACCGAACCGCCCTTCGTCTCAAATCCCGTAACGGACGTACTGAGTTTCAGCTCAATTCCCCGCCTGCGCATTTGCGCATGCACTGCGCAGGCCATGTCGAAATCCAAAGGGGCCATCAGATGATCGGAATATTCAATCACCGTCACTTTCATACCAAGCTGAGAGAGATTTTCCGCCATTTCAACGCCGATAAAACCGCCTCCGATCACAGCCGCACTCTTCGGCCTTTGTTCCCGGACAAAGCGATGTATTTTCAAAGTATCCTCCACCGTGCGAAGGGTGAAAATTTTGCCGTTATCTATTCCGCTCATATTCAGGCGCGTCGGTTTTGCGCCGGGAGAAAGAAGCAGTTTGTCATAGCGGTCTTCCAAGGTCTCTCCTGTCATTAAATTCCGGACGACGACGGTTTTCTGTTCGGGACGGATCTCTATGACTTCATGCCGTACCCGTACGTCCACCCGAAACCTCTGCCAAAAACTTTCCGGCGTCTGAAGAGACAATTCGTTTCTGTCCGTAATGACGCCGCCTACAAAATACGGCAATCCGCAGTTGGCATACGAGACGAACCCCGTCCGCTCGTAAATCGTGATCTGCGCCCTTTCATCCAGTCTTCTGATACGTGCCGCCGCGGAAGCGCCGCCTGCAACGCCTCCGACAATGATTACTCGCATTTTACTTCTCCTTTTTAGTCGTTACACCGATCGTTTTGAACTTTTCTCAGATCTTTTCTATCCTGAAATACAGCCGACTAAGGCTGCGCCTCTATCCATCTGCCGCCGCATAAAGATAATTGAAACGCAGTTGCTGATTCCGGCAGCGTTTCCCTGTGATTATTTTTATCCGGCGGAATGAGATATCAGCCTCTTTTTTTACTTCAACAACTCTAAAACCGCGGCTTTGGAACGCGCGCCTACGGCAGACT
>ERZ779861.2834-NODE-2834-length-15660-cov-2.709516_pt1 | contig 15660 bp, 15 predicted proteins | sample MGYA00511558_ERZ779861 | MGnify/ENA primary metagenome ERZ779861 (study PRJEB29588, sample SAMEA2163432) | human gut metagenome | biome: human gut; feature: human-associated habitat; material: faeces | place: Denmark | collected 2008/2010 ... | reverse complement strand
TAGCCATATTTCAAAACGGTTTCCGCTGAAATCGCGGCGTTTGTTTTTTCATTTTGCCGAATGGCTAAAATATTGATACCGTACTTTCTGCGAATATCCAGGCTTCCGATACTTTGATCTCTCCATGACTCCGGTACCGCGGCCTCGATGATCGCATGCTGCGCGTCCAGTTCAATATAATCAAAGATATGGTTGGCGGTATATCGGATCGCTGCCCATTTTGCCAGTTGTTTTTCCGGATAGACTACATGATCTGCCCCGTTACGCAGCAAAAATTTTGCCTGCAGCTCCTGTTTCGCTCTGGAAACGATACATTTTGCACCAAGCTCCTTAAGCTGAGATGTGGTTTCCAACGCGCTCAAAAAATTATCGCTGATCGTAACATAATAAATGTCATAATTTTTCACGCCCAAAGAACGCAAAAAATCCTCCGCGGTGCTGTCGCCGATCTGCGCGTTTGTAACAAAATCCATACAGGCATCGACGCGTTCCTCGTTTTTATCCACAGCCATAACCTGATGTCCCAATTGATTCAATTCTTCCGCGAGATGCCGTCCAAAACGTCCGAGTCCAATCAGTAACACATTTTTCATTTTCGTTTCCTCTCTTTTTATCCCACTGTGATATTTCCTTTGGGAAAGCGCGCGCAGACAATTTCATGTCCGGAAAAAGCCGCGTAAATCAGAGTTAATCCGCCGACACGTCCAAAAAACATCAGCAGGATCAAAACAGACTGTGACAACACACCCAAATGCGGCGTCAGTCCCAGCGTCAGGCCGACGGTTCCCGCCGCTGACGCGGTCTCATACAGACATGCATCCAGCGGCAGATTTTCTGTCAGACTAATCACAGACGCGCCCACAAAGCTAAGCCCCAAATACAAGAGCAAAATTGCCGCGGCATTTCGAATCACCTCGTTTTCAATCCGGCGTTCAAACGCATGGGTTTCCTCCCGTCGCCCAAAGGTTGCGGCCGCGGAAGTCAAAAGTACGGCCAGGGTGGTCACCTTCATGCCGCCGGCTGTCGATCCCAATCAACATCAGCCCCGTAATCAATCCCTTGGAAACATCCGTCATGCACGTCAGATCGACCGTATTAAACCCCGCGGTTCTGGGCGTAACCGCCTGAAAGAGGGCTGCCAGAACACGTTCATGAAGCGGCATATCAGCAAAATCCACAAAAAAGAAAAACAGAGCAGGTAAAAAAATCAAAATTGCCGTCATAAGGAGAATCACCTTGCTTTGCATTTGATAGCGCCGCATACGCAAACGATGCCGATACAGGTCATTCCAGGTTAAAAAACCGATTCCTCCGATAATAATCAGCAGCATGATAACAAAATTCACAATCGGATTCTGCTCATATCCCATCAAGGACGGATACTGCTGCCCCGCGCATCCGAGGATATCAAAGCCCGCACAACCAAACCTGTAACGCAGGTCGCGGAGGTAGCTGTAAATAAGGACTCATGAAAGGATGTCCAATTGCCTGCCGCGCTGCATACGGGCAACATTAAAACCAGCGCTCCCACTAAGATCAGCAAGGCGAACCCAAGAATCATCATCTGAAAGGTGGTCAGATGCCGACGCAGACGCATGGATTTTTGTGACATAAGCATTTCCTTTCCGCGCGATTACATTCGTTTCCTTATAAGGATACCGAATTTTTCGCAGGCTGTCAAGAGACGAACTTGAATATCTGCCCTCACGCGAAGGCCGCGTCGCGAATCCTATCATCAGTTTTGCCGGTGATGAGAGGAGGCTCCATCTTCTTCCATCTTCCGGTTTCAATGGCGGAAGTTTTTGCCTCAAAAAATAAAAACCTCGTAAAAGCAATCACTCTACGAGGTTTTGTGTTGTTGACGATAAAAAAAGTTGTTTGTGCTTTCGCACATTTCGGCGGACTTACGAGCCGCCCTTCGCATGTCCAGGCATGCGCCTGTAGTTAGCAGGAACTTATTTCAGCTGCGCAGCTACTTCTGCCGCGAAATCTTCTTCCTTCTTTTCGATGCCTTCGCCGACTTCGAAACGTACAACCTTCGCGAGGGAAAGGTTCTTATCTACGGATTCCAGATACTTCGCGACGGTCTGTTTGCCGTCTTCTGCTCTGACATAAGTCTGGTCAAGCAGGCAGATATCCTTTAACTGCTTGGAAACACGTCCCTCTACCAGTCCAAGGAAAATCTTGTTCGCGGAGATCGCGGCTTTATCCGCGACCGCGAGGTCTGCCAACTGCGCCTTTGCTTCCTTGGAAAGGAAGTTCGGCAGATAGTTGAAGTTGAAGCTCTTGTCGTTTCTCTTTTCTTCTAAGATCGCGACATCTTCCGCGGACCAAACTCCGGCCACAGCCTTGTCCATCAATTCGTTTAAGATTGGCTTCGGCAGGGAGAACGGATCGTTCAGCGCGCTTTCGAGCGTGATTTCTCTGATCTTCGCGAGTTCCTCCGCGGAGATTTCGTCTCTGCTGACATACTGCGGATTCATCGCCGCGACCTGCATCGCGATATTGGTCAGAGCTTCCTTCACGGCATCGGTCGCTTCACCGCTGCCTACCACGATAACGCCGATTCTGCCGCCGCCGTGCACATAGGAAGCGAGCACATCGCCGGATGCTTTTTCAATTCTTCTGATCGACATATTTTCGCCGATCTTCGCAATCTTCGCGGTTAACGCATCCGCAACCGTCGCGCCTTCATATGCCATCGCCTTGAAGGCTTCGATATCGTTGGATTCCGCTGTTAAAGCCAGCTTCGCGAGGTCTTCTACAAAGTTTACGAATTCTTCGTTTTTGGAAACGAAGTCTGTTTCGGAATTGACTTCAACGATAGCGGCAGTCTTGTGATCATCGGAAAAAGCGATCTTAACTAAGCCTTCCGCGGCAACTCTGCCTGCCTTCTTTGCGGCCTTCGCAAGTCCCTTTTCTTTCAAATAGTCAACAGCAGCTTCGATATTGCCGTCAACTTCTACCAATGCCTTTTTGCAGTCCATCATGCCTGCGCCGGTCATTTCTCTTAATTCTTTTACCATCTGAGCGGTTACTGCCATTTTATTTTCCTCCTGTGATTTAATTTTCGTTTGTCTTTTGACTACGCCTCTGCAGGTGCTTCTTCCGCTTCTTCTGCAGGTGCTTCTTCAACAGGAGTGCCTTCGTCAAAGCTTTCGCCCTGGTTTGCTTCGATAACAGCGTCCGCCATTCTCGCGGCGATCAGCTTAACCGCTCTAATCGCGTCGTCATTAGCCGGAATTACATAATCCACGTCGTCCGGGTCACAGTTTGTATCGACAATACCAACGATCGGAATTCCGAGGATTCTCGCTTCTTTCACCGCGATTCTTTCCTTCTTAGGGTCTACAACGAATAACGCGCCCGGCATTCCCTTCATGTCCTTGATGCCGCCTAAGAATTTTTCGAGCTTGTCAGCTTCTGATTTCAGCTTGATGACTTCCTTCTTCGCCAGCTTTTCGAAGGTACCGTCTTCTTCCATTCTGCGAATGTCATTGAGTCTCTGAATTCTCTTTGCGATAGTCTTGTGGTTGGTCAGCATACCGCCGAGCCATCTTTCGCTGACATAATACTGTCCGCATCTGGTCGCTTCGTCCTCGATTGCCTGCTGCGCCTGCTTCTTGGTTCCTACGAACAGAATCGGCTTGCCGGACTCGCCAACGCTTCTCATGAAGTCATAAGCTTCGTCAATCTTCTTTACCGTCTTCTGTAAGTCGATAATGTAGATGCCGTTTCTTTCTGTGAAGATGTACGGAGCCATCTTCGGGTTCCATCTTCTGGTCTGGTGTCCAAAATGTACACCTGCTTCGAGTAATTGTTTCATTGAAATTACTGCCATTTTTATTCCTCCTGGTTTATACTTCCACCGCCTGTGAGTCTCCTACCGCATGCCTTCCGGCACCCTTATCGCAGGGGAACGCGGCAACCTTCTCCAATCGGCGATGTGATTGATTTTGTGGCATGGCAGAATTGCACATACCATTAATTACTTTACTATATTTCGCAAAAAAAAGCAAGAAAATTCTCTTTTACATAGATAATTTTTTGAGATAAGCGGCAAAAGCCTGCTTCGCTGAAACAAAACTGTTCCTGCCGAGCGCGAAGCTTTGTCCACTCTGAAAATATATGGTCTGATCCTTCATCGACTTCACCTGCTCGAAATTAATGATGACAGAATGCAGGCAGCGAAAAAATCTTCTGTCCAGATAGACTTCATAGTCGCCTGCCTTCGCATATTGCGAGAAGGTTTCTTTCTCTGTGACAATGTTCGTAACCCTGCCATGCTGTTGAATGTACAAAATATCGCTGACCGCAACCTTGCAGCAATCAGTTCTCCTGATGATCGGAATATATTTTTCCATATTTTTCTCCTTTCTCACACGCGGCCTTCTTAGAAATCTTAGCACTTTTTTATCCTCCTTATTTCATTATTACATTTTTTGTCGTTTTTTGCAGAATTTCATTCGACATTTTTCTACACTTTCAGACAAATTTCGCCAGTACCTTCTCTCGATGAGGCGAAAAAAAGAAAAACATGACCGCTGCGAGCATCCGCGCTGCTTCCGCTCTCCCCCCCAAAAGAAAAAAGCGCGTATAACGAAATACAGATTTTTATGCGCACATGTCGTTCGTTCATGAGCGATGCTCCGCAAGCTGCTTTTGTCGTGATTCCGGAAATATCGCACAGCGATATTTCCCAGATGATAAAAAAACGCCGCGCGGCCTTCTTTCTCTATGGATTCCGCGTGGCGTTTTTGTGCCCGTTTGTTTTTTTATGATAAAAACTAAAATGATGTGAGCGCAAAGGAATATTATTTCAAATAGATGTCAATCGGGATATGGCGGTAAATAAGATCATCTCCATATACGCCGCAGTCCTCATATTCCATCTCACCGCATTGATTGTCATATGGGTCTATGCGCCAATGCTGCTTTTTAGGATAAAAATCATGCTGAAACCGATCATTGATCGGAATTCGATACGGGTCCACATTTCCAAAGAAGAAATTCCAGCGATCGTACGATTTTCTCACGTAAGCCAGCACTCCTCCGGCAGGGTCCGCGTAAAGCCACCCCAAATCTTGAATGAAGAAGCGTGCCCAGTCATGTTCGCCAACATAAGTCGGTGAGGCTTCTAATCCGGACTCCCACTGCGCCGGAATTCCCGCGATACGGCAAAGCGTAATGAACAGCAAAGAATGAATCCCGCAATCCCCCCTACGATTCAAGGCACAGTATTCTGATAGATTTTCAATGCTCGCGTAATCACGCACAAAACGATAGTCCATTTTCGTTGTCACATAATTATAGATTGCTCTGGCCTTGCGAAGCGGATTGACTTCGCCTCCGATAAGTTTTTCACAAAGCGTGACGAGATGCGGAGTGAAGCGAATATGCGGCGCTTCTTCCATGAGGTTTTCACTCGAAAAAGCCTCTTCACAAGCAGTGCTCGCCTCCTGCGGCATATCCGCCTCCGACCTTGTTTCAAGCTTATGATACGCAGTTGTGTAATCAAGCTCATACTCCACGGAGAACACCTGCCCTTTCGCCGCGATTTCTTCAAAATAGATTGTCGGTTGTGCCGCCTTGCTATCGGAAATAAACGAAGGCGTATGCGAAGTCCGCAGCATTTTAAAATTCGTGATGCCGGCCCGTTCCCGCGGAATCGGAATATGTACTCGAATCGTTTCTCCTTCACGCAGCGCCCGCGGCGCGATTTCCACTTCATGTCGGATGTGTATATGCGCGGTTCTTTCGAGATTGTCTTCGCAGCTATGAATGTAATCCTCTATGAGCGTGTAATCGCTCGTATCACCGGCTTCGGTTCGCGACCAAACTTCCGGATAAGCCTTGCAAAGCGTAGCAGCAAAGCTGTCCAAGTAACGAACCTGTCCGTTTATGTAAATCCAATCTGCTTTATCTTCCATGCGCAGTTTTTCCAATTCTTCCGCGGTCATAACCGGAATTTTTTCCTGCATGATCAAAAGAGCCTCTTCCGGACACAGAGTATATCTTTCCTGCAGGTTTTGCAGTATTCCAAGTTCCAGTTCCAATCGGCAGCGCAGCGCGTAATCTGTTGTTTCGTCATCCAGATATGCCGCGATTCGGCTGCGGGCATTCTCAAAGAAACCGCCCCATTTTTCCTTCGCGATTGCTTCCGGTAATGGTACCTCCAAATACTTTAAATCTTCATACCTCATAAATTTTCCCTATTCAATCCCTTCGCCTTGATATTCCTTGCCGCCCCTGTATCTTGCAGGGACTTTCTGTACCCGCCCTCTTATATACATTCTTTTAAGATACGGCTAACATTTTTGAAACAAATTTTTTCGATCGTTTCCGTTGAAAATTCCCTCTCCAAATTTGCGATTAAGGTTTGAAAACCCTCGTAATCTTTCATCTCGAAACAGATGTGAAACATCTACAATCATGCCGATATCATTCATACGCTCCACCACTTCCACGCCAAACGGTTTCAACCCTTTGCGATGTTCGACTTCATCCCTGCTCTGCGGGAATCCGATGCAGTTTTCGTAATTCCACAACAAAGTCATCAAGCGTACGCCCCTATCATACAGGATTTGCAGGCGTTCCGGCTTCCCTTCTATAAGGCCGGCATCTTCAATCGTGAGCAGCGATGAGAGTTTTCCGCTTTGTTGATTTTTTTCAAGATCCGCGAAGGATTTCACAGGCGCGAGGATGTCACGGTTTTCTTGTAACTGCTGTTGATAAAGCTTTTCAATATCAAAAAACAACTCATAAGGACTCAATGTGATATTCTCGTCTTTTGCCCCCTTTCCTGAAATCAAGTAAATCGCAAAAAACTGCAACAGCCCACCGGCTCTCCGCATTTTTTCCAAATCAATGTGAAGGTCATTTTTTCTCAAAGATTTGTTTCGAAGATAACATTCAAGCAGCGTGTCGCAATGCATGTCAATGATTTGCATGTGCTTGTCTCCTTCCATTTCCGTTTCTCTCCGGTATGACAAAAACAGCCAATCACACCGATTCGGATTGGCTGTTCGTGTCTGTTCCTACATTGCTTTATTTTTGATTTCTTCCAGCAGCTTCGCGGTGAAGTCCTCGACGCTCATTTCACCGAGTTCCCCGACCTTGCTCGAGCGAACGGTCAGTGTGCCTGCTTCGGTTTCTCTCTCACCGATCACGCAGATATAGCTGTCCCTCTCGTTTCTGGCCTCTCTGAGCTTATAGCCGATCTTTTCGTTTCTGATATCCGTTTCCACACGCAGACCCGCTTCTTCCAGCTTCGCGGCGACTTCCTGTGCGTACGGTGCGAATTTTTCGGTGACCGTCAGAAGTTTTACCTGTACAGGTGCCAGCCACAGCGGGAATTTGCCGGCGCAGTGCTCGATCAGAATACCGATAAAACGTTCAATCGAACCAAAGATGACGCGGTGGATCATGATCGGTCTGTGTTTTTCACCGTCTGATCCCACATAAGTTAAATCAAATCTCTGCGGCATCTGCATGTCAAGCTGGATTGTGCCGCACTGCCAGGTTCTGCCGATGGAATCCTGCAGATGGAAGTCCAGCTTCGGGCCATAGAATGCGCCGTCGCCCTCGTTGATGACGAACGGAACACCCATTTCCTCGATGGCGTTTCTGAGAGCGCCTTCTGCCATTTCCCATTCTTCGTCGGTTCCCATGGAGTCCTCCGGTCTGGTGGAAAGCTCTACATGATACTCGAAACCGAACATTTTATAGACATCATCGCAGAATTTCGCAACGCCCTTAATCTCATCGTTAACCTGTTCAGGCAGCATGAAGATATGTGCGTCGTCCTGCGTGAAGGTACGGACTCTCATCAAACCGTGCAGCGCGCCGGAAAGCTCATGTCTGTGCACCTGTCCGAGCTCGCCGCAGCGAATCGGAAAATCTCGGTAGGACCACATTTTACGCTTGTATACCAGCATCGACCCCGGGCAGTTCATCGGCTTGATCGCGTAATCCTCGCCGTCGATCTTGGTGAAATACATGTTATCCTTATAGTGATCCCAATGGCCGGAGGTCCTCCAAAGATGCTCGTTGAGAATCAGCGGTGTCTTGATCTCTTCATAGCCTCTCTTCTTATGCTCCGCTCTCCAAAAAGCCTCCAGCTCATTGCGGATGATCATGCCCTTTGGCAGGAAAAACGGGAATCCCGGACCTTCCTCGGTCAGCATGAAGAGATCCATCTCCTTGCCGATCTTGCGGTGGTCTCTCTTTTTCGCTTCCTCCAATTTTTCGACGTAGGCATCCAGTTCTTCCTGGGTCGGGAATGCAGTCGCATAAATACGAGTCAGCATTTTGTTGTGCTCATCGCCTCTCCAGTAAGCGCCCGCCACGCTCATCAGCTTGAACGCTTTAATCTGACCGGTGGATTCCATGTGCGGCCCCGCGCACAGGTCCGTAAAATCTCCCTGTGTATACATCGTGATGACCGCATCCTCCGGCAGGTCTTCAATCAGCTCCACTTTGTAGTCCTGATTTCTCTCTTTAAAGAATTGAAGTGCTTCCTCTCTGGAAACCTCGCTTCTGACCAGCGGCAGGGTTTGCTGCACAATCTTTTTCATTTCCTTCTGAATCTTGAGGAAATCTTCTTCGCTGAATTTATGCTCACACTCCATATCGTAATAGAATCCGTTGTCGATAGCCGGTCCAATCGCGAACTTGGTGTCCGGCCACAGGTGCTGGATGGCCTGCGCCATGATGTGAGACGCGGTATGTCTGTAGGTATGTCTGACCTGTTCATCTTCCCAGTTTAATTTTTCTTTTGCCATGATATGATAGCTTCCTTTCTCTCATTGATTGATATTTTACGCGTCGGAGCGCGAAACGCGCGCCGATGCTTCCTACGCGAATTCGTCCGGAATTGTTCTGCCGGTTCCGGCCCCGTATCAGGTGCCTTGTGCGGAGGCGCCTCCGGTATTCTCTGCGGACTGCTCGGTCGGCGTGCTTGGCTCCGTCGGCACAGTCGGATCAGTTGTACCCGGCGTGGTCGGAGTCGTCGGAGTCGTCGGTTCGGTCGGGGTCGTCGGCTCAGTTGGCGTGGTTGGGTCCGTCGGTGTGGTCGGATTGCTCGGGTCAGTTGGCTCGGTCGGATTGCTTGGATCGGTGCCCGGCTCGTAATCCGGATCGTCCGGATCATCTACACCGTCCGGGTTATCCGGATCGGTCGGCTCTGCCGCAGGTTCGTCCTTTTTCGTTTCGCCTTCCTTAATCTTATCCAACTGCTTCGCGTCCTTCGCCGCCTGAATGCGCCGGCTGATCTCACTGCTGATGGCATTGACCGTCGATGTGGTCGTATAATCCTCCTGCCCAAAGACCTCCTTATGGAATTCCGTCGTGTTATTCGTCAGACTACCGCCCGGGAACACATAGGATACCCCCTTGATCAAGCCGCTGGTCCACTTGTACGGCCAACCGCTGCCGGAGGCGATATTGTACTTCGGCAGGCGGAAACCGAGCGCCAAAATATCGTTCATCTTCAGATTGGTCTTGACCTGCGGTACAGCCATGTCAATGATTTTTTTGACGTCGCTGAACGGCATGGTCTTGACTTTTTGGAAAACCAGAGAAACGACCGTACGCATTCTTTCCGTACGTTTGATATCATCGCCGGTACCCTTACGGATACGACCGTAGGAAACCGCCTGCACGCCTTCCAGCGTCTGTACGCCCGGCGCTTTGACAAGATTGTAATCTTTTTTGCCGATATTTTTTGCCGTCTGTCTGGTATATTTGTTCAATTGATTGATCTCGTACTGCTGCACATCGACGGTAATGCCGCCGACCGCGTCAACCACATCCGCCACCGTCTTGAAGTTTACGATGACATACTGGCTGAGGTCAATATCCAGCGCCTGATTCAGTGACTTCATCGTCATCTCCGGTCCGCCGTAAACGCAGGCATGGGTGATTTTGTCATACGTAGAGGTATCGCCGAGCTTCAGATAGGTGTCGCGGTATACCGAGGTCAGTGTCACATCGTTGGTCTCCTCGTTAATGCTCGCGATCATAATCATATCGCTGCGGGTACCCTTGATATTATCCATATTACGGCTGTCCACGCCGAGCAGGAGAATATTGATGTAGCCATCAACCCCCACCAGCGAAAGATCATAGTTTTCCTGAATCGGCTCATGCATTTCATCGACCACGCGATTCATGTAGCTCCATACGACCGCACCCACGATGACAGCGGCCAGCAGCAGAATAATCACGATTAAGGCAATGACCTTATGCGACGTTTTCATTTCTTTGATTCTCTGCGTCAGCCGCTTCTTCGGCGCCTGCTCATTGCCGTTCGATTCCCGGTGTTTGTCTGCTCTGCTCATTCTGTAAATATCCCTCTCTTTTTCTTGTTTCTCGCGGCCCTGGCAGCATCCTCCTCCAACATTTTCTGATAGTACGCAGCTGCCTCTTCAATGTCCCCGTCAAACAGCAGGGTACCCAGCCGCATCACCATCCCTCGTTTGCAGAAGGATTTAGCAACGCCTGTAGAATGGGTCACGAATAAAAATGTAACGTTTTCTTCATTAACTATATGATTGATTTTTTCTGTACATTTTTTCTTGAATTCGCTGTCGCCGACGCTGAGTGCTTCATCGACGATCAGGATCTCCGGCTCGATGCTGACATTGATGGCAAACCCCAATCTCGCCTTCATGCCGCTCGAATAGGTACGGGTCGGCTGATCGATGTAGTCGCCCAGATCCGCGAATTCGATGATTTCCGGCTCCAGCTTGCGGACTTCCGCGTCGGAGAGTCCCATGAGCTGTCCCCTGAAGTAGATATTTTCACGTCCTGTAAATTCCGGGTCAAAGCCCGCGGTCAGCTCCAGCAGCGCGCTGACACGTCCGTCAACCGTAATCTCGCCGGAGGTCGGATATGCTACGCCCGTAATCATCTTGAGGATCGTGGACTTGCCTGCACCGTTCTTGCCGAACAGCGCGACCGATTCCCCCTGCCGGATCGTGAACGAAAGATCGTTGACCGCGATCTTTTCCTTGTATTTTGCTTTTTTGCTGAACAAGGCCTTGAACCGCTGTCTGTCACTCTTGAACAGCTTGTATATCTTCGTCACATGGTCAAATTGAATGACCGTTTTGTCCATCATCAAATCACCTATATCCTACTCTCGCATGTACCGTTTACAGCACATCCGGTATTTCCTTTTTGAGTCTGCCGTATGCCCAGACAGCCAAAGCGCCCATTACAATCAGCACAATCACGTAGTTGCGCAGTTCCTCCGGCGTCTCCCAAAACCAAACGTGTTTGATGAAAACGTTGCGGTAGCCGTTCGCACAGATCGTCACCGGATTGAACAGCAATACTTTTTTAACCCAGACAATCTCAATCTTTCCGGCGTCGTACAGAATACCGGAGAGCCAAAACAGTGCCTGCGTCAAAGATTTTACCAGATTCAAAAAGTCCTGGCTGATCGCCGACAGCACGCCTGAGAACAAGCCCCATGTCGTAAAGAACGCGAACATCATCAGCATGTAGACCGGCAGCTGCAGATAGTAAATCGTCGGCGGATAGCCGAAGCCGACAAAAATCAAAATCATAATGAGCAAAAGCCCGATATGCACTGCCAGACAGGACAAACTGACAAAGGTCGGGATCGTGGAAATCGGGAACTTGATCTTCGTGACCAGATAGCGGTATTTGCGGATCGAACCGGCGCCGCCGGTGATCATGTCGCGCATATAATACCAAGGGATCATGCCCGCAATCAGCCACAGGAAGAACGGATAACCGTCCACATCGCTGCCCTTGCGCAGTCCGACGGTAAACGCGAACCAGAACACGAAGATCAGGATCGCCGGACGAATCACCGCCCATGCCCAGCCCAGCACCGCGCCACTGTATGTTTTTTTGATATCGGATTTCGCAAGCTTGACAAGCTGTTTCCGATACGCGAGATGGTCACTGATGATTTCTTTGCATGTACTCAACTCTTACCTCTTTCCGAATCACGTTTCGGCAGATGGACCAGCGTCTTGTTTGGGGTCACATCGTAGCCGTAGTGATGCTTCTTGCCTGCCAGCTTGTAGAGCAGATACTCTCTGGTCGGTTTTGTGTATTTTTCCACTGCCGGATAGTCCGGGAAGCGGTTGATTTCCGGAAATTTGATGCCGTCATTGGTAACTGCCAGATCCACGCCAAAAAACTCCAGCTGCTTGATGGATTTCGTAACGTCCAAAACCTGCTGCTTCACCTGTTCCCAATGCGGCAGATAGCCATCGATCGGCACGCCGGTATCCGGATGAATCGGACAATCCTCGATCGAATTGTTCATCACAATCTTCGCATCATGGAAATGTCCGGTCGCGACATCGATGGTCGCGGTCATACCGCCCGCGCCGACATTATCGACCGCGCCTGTCTTTTTGGAGCCGAAGCGCACATAGGCATTGCCGATCTGCGGATTTTTTCCGTCCTTTTTGAAGACGATCATGCGCACCGTATTGACCGCGCCGTCATAGACAGCCTTGAGCTCGTCGCACATATTGATATATTCGGTCACCAGATACTGGTTGTTGATATCCTCGAGAATATCCAGCACCTGCTGCTTCGTTACGTCCTGATAATTGAGCTGGTATTTGCCGTCTTCACAGGTAAATTTATAGAAGCCATCCCCATGCGAGCCCTCGTCCGGCTTGAGCGCGAGCACGCCTTTCTCCTCCACCAGACGGAAAATCTCGTCGAAGGTGTTAGTATAACCCTCCGGCAGGTCCATCATGGAGATCACCTTGTTGTTTCCGTTCTTGCAGATGATATGATAATAGTATGCAGGAAAACAGTCGTTGTAGTCCGCGCAGACATATTTGACCGTAATCTTATCCTCCATCCACTTCCGGTATTTTGGGTTGATGTGACGCAGCCACTTGTATTCAAAATCGGAAATGTATTCGCCGAGATTTTCCTCGGTGATGCCGTATTGCGGGATGCGGTAAGACAAAAATCCATGCTTGTATGCCCACAGCTTTTCTCGGAGGGTCGCCTCCTTATTGGTCCAAAAATCTGTCCAGACGTTGGAAATCCAGCGAGTAGACTGGTAAGGCACCAGCCCCTTCGGATAGAAGGCGCGCGCGAATTTCGCGCGAATACGCAGATGCATCTTATGCAGCCCGCGACTGATTCTGACCCCCGCTTTCGCGTAGGCTTCTTTTTTCTGCTCCACTTTCCGCTTCAGATACGCGGAGGTTTCCTTGCTGAACGGCTGCGCGGTCGGATATTCCGGATGGTTGAGCAGATTGACGAGCTTGAAGCCGTCCTCCGATACCACGATTTCCGCGCAGAAAAACTCCAGCTGCGGTACAAATACGCAAAGGCGACGAAGCACATCCGCAATTTCGTCCCAATGCGGGATCGGTTTGCCGCGCCAGCTGCCTTCGGCCACATCACAAGGCTCTGCCTTGACAAAGCGATAGATATCATCCTCGACATCGGCTTCTTCCAAGCTGTCCGAATGCTTCATTGCCAACACCTTGAGAGAAGTCTTTTCGTATTCGTCAAAGACGAAGTATCCGTCACCGATGACGGGATTGTCACCAAACTCATTGAAAACGATGAGATTCAGTACGCCGTAATCGGTATCTTCGCTGAGTTTTACCTGTTCTTTGACTACCAGCGTTACGCGGTAATCGCTGAGGATTTTTTGAATTTTTTCCTTGGAACGCTCTCTGCCCTCCAGATAAAACACGCCATCCCGATACTCCAGCGTACTTGCGTAGCCGCCATTGGCAGAGGACACCGTCAGGCTACCCTTTTCCTGCAATAACGCGAAAAGATCCTCGAAAGTATCGCCTGCGTTGTCGTCGTACAGCGGGATCAGTACGGTTTCATCATAGCGTTTGCTGATTTGGTAGTAGACGATCGGCATATAACCGCGGAACGGCTTGAAAATCGTGTGCATGGTTACCTTGTCGGTAATCCACTTGCTGTAGGTTCCGTTCAGCGGTCTTAAAAACGCATAGTCCTTCGCTGAGATATAGTCGTCGACGTTCTCAGCAGTGATGCCGAGTCTGGCGGCCTGCTCCGGCAGGAACCCATGACGCAGCGCCCAGCGCGTTTCTTTTTTGCTGAACCCGTAATCGCGGGTTCTATGCCTGTAAGACTCGCGTACCCAGCGGCGCGCCTCGCCTCCTGTAAATCCTCTCGATGTCGGTCCCAGCGCCAGCGCGTCAACGACCAGTTTTTTCAGTCCCATTTATTTCATTGTCCTCCTGTTGTAGTCTGCAGGGGAGTTAAAGTCCTCTGTGCCGTCCTGAATCAGAATATAATCGGCGGCAATTGTTTTTTCACCGAACGGCAGTCCCTCAAAAGACTGATACACCTGCCATCCGATACATTTTTCTATCTTTCCCGCGAGGAAAAGCGCCCGCACCCGATCCACGTGCTGCCGGAACAGTGCGCCGTCCGCGACCTTGATCGCTACGATGGAGCGTTCATTGCCGAAGAACAAGAGCTTTTCCGCAGGAGTATCTGCAATTTTTTGTATCACAGACTCCGAATAAAAGGTATCGCCGTAGAGAAAGCATACATCATCTGCAATAAGCTCCTCCGTAAAACGGTCGATTTCCAGATGGTTGTTCTGCGGCTCATAGCGCCTTGCGCCCGGCACCTCGTAGCGCGGGTCATGGGAAGTAATCACAATATCCGCCCGCGCGTCATTTTCGCGAAGCAGCCGAACCGTTCGCGCCAGCAGCGTTTCCCCACCGATTTCAATCAAATGCTTGGGAATATTGTGATAATTGTTCCAACGGGTGCCCTTCCCGTCAGCCATAATGATATACTTCATGGATTCCTCTTATTTGATGACCTTATGATAACGGTAAAAATCGCCCAGCTCCTTGTTGCGCTGTCCGCCCCAGAGCTGGATGATATTGACGCCGGACGAGGTGTTCGCTTCGATGATGCAGTGTCCTTCCTCCGTCATCAAAATGTCCCAGGCGATAAAATGCATGTACGGCAGCTTATCCGCAAGCTGCAGCATATCCTTCTTGAGTTGCTGCCAGTCCGGCACCTGGACGCCCTCAATCGGCGCACCGGAGTCCGGATGCACCTTATAGACGTTGCGGTTGTGCAGACACCTTGCCTCGCTGAGCACGCCCGTCTCCAAATCGATATTGGCAACCAGACCGCCGCGGCTGCCGTTGTCCACCGGAATCGTCTCTTTCGTGCCGATGCGCTGCACCGCGAAGAACACCTTGAATTTGTGCGTATGCGGATCTTTGAGCGTGATAAAGCGAATGGTATTGACCGTCTGATCGTATATTTTGTCCAGATATGGGTGTTGCTTCATCGCTTCGCTTAAAAACCAGTTGTCGCGGTCCTTCAGGTATTTGATAAACTCTTCCTTGCGCAGCGGCTTCAAGTCTATGCAGGGCAGGTCTTTTTCATAGTCGTATGTCATAATGACTACGCCGGTTCCCTTACCCTTGCCGTAAGGCTTGAAAAAATAGCTTCCCTTCTCCTTGAGCAGCGTGAGTGCGTCTTCATAGTCCATGTCCTCGCTCGCGAAACCGGACAGATAGCCGCGATTCTTAATCATATAGCTTTCCGGCACTCTGACATACTGCTTGAGAATCTCCGCCGAAGCGATCTTGTTGTTGCAGACAAAATCGAACGGCTCGTTGATATAGCGGG
>ERZ779861.2828-NODE-2828-length-15681-cov-3.391207_pt1 | contig 15681 bp, 9 predicted proteins | sample MGYA00511558_ERZ779861 | MGnify/ENA primary metagenome ERZ779861 (study PRJEB29588, sample SAMEA2163432) | human gut metagenome | biome: human gut; feature: human-associated habitat; material: faeces | place: Denmark | collected 2008/2010 ... | reverse complement strand
AGAACAGTTCTCCCTCGGTGGTGTTGTCTCGTGGAGCTCTGTATATTTTGCCGCCCGTCGTGTCGAGTATGGGACGTCCGTTCCTTGAACCGAGCTGAATCGGGTCATAGACGGTGTAATATATGTAATCCCTTGTTAACTGAAACGAAGTTACCATCTCGCTCGGCATTGGGATTTCTGTCAGATTAAAATCTTTGTCAACCTTATAAACCTTGCAGTTGATATCCTTGCCCGACATATCGGGATTCTTCGGATAGTAAAGACCGGTGTATGAAACGAGTACGTACATTTCTTCCGTGTCTTGGTCGTAGTAGATGTTTCTAAACCAGTAGCCGTCTTCATATGTCATTATAGTCACGGGATTTTCAAAATTGTAGTCGGTGTAATACAGCTCGCGCGTGTCTACATCGGCAAACAACAACTTACTCCACACTTCACCAACTAAGCCTGCTCGGGTGGGATAATTGTCGTTTATGACCTCGGTTTGCTTTGTTTTCAGGTCAAGATACATCAGCTTTGATTTTTCATCATGCTCGGTTTCGCCGTTTTCGTTTACATATTCATACTGAGTGTTATAAATAAAGTATAGCTTTTCGTCTTTCTCAAACATGAGGTCAATACTAACCATATTAAGTCCGTCTGTTTTTTCTACAGGTGTGTATATCGGAGTAAGAGTTGCGGCGGAGTTGTTTATCTCATAAATATATGTATATGTGATGCCGTTCTGTTCTGAAAATACAGTTTTGGTTGTAAACAATATTGAAGCGTCGGAAGTTGAGTATAGAAGTTCACCTAAGTCGAGGTATTGGCAGCCGCTGTATGCTCCGTGTGTGCAAAGCGGATCCGGACAAATAAAGTGCTTTTCTCCGGTTAAGTTACTTATGTATGCATAGGTAGGGTGTCCCAGTGTATATGAATAACCTGTCTCATATTTTTTTTTTGATTCTTCCTTTTTTAGCTGAAAGTATAGGTTTCCGCGTGACAAACCAAAGAAACTGCTCGTGAAACATTCAATATTCTCGTCCGAAGCAGGTTTGTATTCCGTCTCTTCGTCAAGCCAGCTTCCTACGCCTTCAAGGTATTCGTAGCCATCGGATGCAGTCGGAGCATCATCGGCTAATTTTTCGGCTTTATCAATGACAATACCCTTGTTTTCTTTCGAGCAGGACGCGAGCATTAGCAAAGCCAAAAACGCAAGTACCGCAAGATTTAATTTCTTCATAACTGTCACCTCTTTAAAAATGATTTGCAGACTTATTCTTTAGTACAGATTAGTCCATTTCAGCGTGTTTTCCGCTACATTCACCCTCGCTATCGAGCCGGTGTAGTAGGATGACATATCGTCCCCGCTTCCGCGCAGCTTGTAGTATTGCAGGTATAGATTGTCCCCGACTACACAGTACGCCGCACCGATGGAACCGTCAAATATTATCTCTCCGTGGTTGTCGAAGAACAGTTCTCCCTCGGTGGTGTTGTCTCGTGGAGCTCTGTATATTTTGCCGCCTGTCGTGTCGATGAGGAGATAGCCGTTTCGAGAGCCGAGCTGAATCGGGTCGTAGACGGTGTAGTAGATGTAGTCTTTTGTCAGCTGAATTGACGTTATCATCTCGCTCGGCATGGGGACTTCTGTAATGTTGAAGTCTTTGTCCATCTTGTAAACCTTGCAGTGGATGTCCTTGCCTGACATATCGGGATTCCTCGGATACATAAGTTCGCCGTAGTAGCTGAGCATATACAACTCGTCCGTGTTTCCGTCGTAGAAAAGGTTTTTGAGTCCGTATCCGTCTTCAAATTTCATTATTGTCACAGGGTTTTCAAAATTATAGTCGGTGTAATACAGCTCCAATGTATCTCCGTCGCCGAACAGCAGCTTGTCCCACACTTCGCCCATCAGCCCTACACGCGTTGATAAATCTTCATTCAAAACCTCGGTCTGTTTTGTTTTGAGGTCAAGCGACATCAGCTTTGCTTTTTCGTCATGCTCGGTTTCGCCGTTTTCGTTTACATATTCGTACTGAGAGTTATAAATGAAGTACAGCTTGCCGTCTTTTTCAAACATCAGCTCTAAATAAACCATATCCAGTCCTTCGGATTTATCGTCGGGTTTGTATATCGGAGTGATGGTTGCGGCAGAATTGTTTATTTCGTAAACTGTCGGATAGAACACGCCGTCCTCAACAGCCGATCTTGTCGCGTACATCAGAGAGGTATCGGAAGAGGAAAAAGTGAGATTACCTAAGTTGAGGTATTGACAGCCGCTGTATGCTCCGTGCGTGCAAAGAGGGTCGGGACAAATGAAGTGCTTTTCCCCGGTTTGACCGCTGATATAAGCATATATAGGGTCGCCTAATGTATAATAGTAGCCGGTTTCGTCACGCTTTGATTCCTCTTTTTTCAGCTGAAAATATATGTTGTCGTTTGTTATAGAGAAGTAATTGCCTTTTATGCTTACAATGTTATCGTATGGTGAGCTTTTGTATTCCGTCTCCGCGCTGAGCCAGCTTCCCACCCCTTCGAGATATTCGTAGCCTTCGGGAGCAGACGGAGCGTCGCTTAACAAATCTTCCGTTTTCTCAATGACAATGCCTTTGTTATCCTTTGAGCAGGACGCGAGCATTAGCAAATCCAAAACCGCAAGTGCCGCAAGATTAAATTTCTTCATAACTGTCACCTCTATAAAATGATTTTTAGTACAAATTAATCCATTTCAGCGTGTTTTCTTTTACGTTCACCCTCGCTATCGAGCCGGTGTAGTAGCACGAAGCATCATCAGCAACGCCTTTGTATTTGTAGTATCGCAGGTACAAGTTATCCCCGACTACGCAGTACGAGCCTCTGAATATAAGCTCCCCTTTGCCGTCAAAGAACAGCTCTCCCTCGGTGGTGTTGTCTCGCGGAACTCTGTATATTTTCCCACCCGTTGTGTCGAGAACAGGTCGTCCTTTCCGCGTGCCGTACTGTATCGGGTCGTAGACGGTGTAGTAGATGTAGTCCTTTGCCAGCTGAATTGAGGTTACCATCTCACTCGGCATGGGGATTTCGGTAAGATTAAAGTCCTTGTCTATCTTGTAAACCTTGCAGTGTATGTCCTTGTCCGACATATCCATTTTTTCCGGATAGGCAAGCTCCGAGTACATTATAAACGCATAAAGCTCGTCCGTGTTTTTGTCGTAGTACAGGTTTTTCAGATAATAGTCGTCATCGTATTTCAGAAGGCTTACATGGCTTTTAAAATTCATATCAGTGTAATACAGTTCGTATGTGTGTTGGTCGAATAGCAGCACCTTATCCCAAGCTCTGCCGACCATATATGTGAATTCCGGAAAATTGCCGTCTATGACCTCTGTTTCCTTTGTTTTGAGGTCAAGCGATATTAATTTTATGTCCTCTCTGTATTCGGTTTCGCCGCTGTCATTTATAAATCTGTATTGTTTGACATATTTCATGTAGAGCTTTCCGTCATTGTCAAAAAGCGGATATATATAGATAGCGTGAAGATCGTCTTCTTTTTCTTCGGGTGCGTATATCTGGGTAATGGTTGCGGCGGAATTATTTATCTCATAAACACATGAACAGTAAATCTGATACTGTTCATAAAAAACGTCTTTTACCGCGTACATTACCAATGGATTAGATGAAGAAAACGTAAGATATCCTAAACTAAGATACCTACAGTCGCTGAATGAGCCGTGTGTGCAAAGCGGGTCGGGGCAGAGAAAATGGCGCTCGCCTGTCTGACTGCTGATATACGCGTAGACATCTTTTCCTGATGTGTAGTAGTACCCTGTTCCGTTTTCGTCCTTTTTAGTCTCCTCTTTTTTCAGCTGAAAGTAAAGGTTTCCTCCGGATAAAATGAAATTGTTTTCAAAAAGTGTATCAATCCCCTCGTCCGAAGCAGGTTTGTATTCCGTTTCCGGCTCAAGCCAGCTGCCCACACCCTCAAGATACTCGTAACCTTCGGGAGCAGTCGGAGCGTCGCTCAGCAGATTCTCGGCTTTCTCTATCACAAGACCCTTGCTTTCCTTAGAGCAGGACACAAGCAGGGAAAAAATCAAACAAATCAGAATCGCAGTTTTCTTCATAAGCCGCCTCATGTATGTCTTTCGTTCTAAATTTTGGATATTCTCTACAGTTTCATGATATCATACATAGGTACAGTTGTCAATAATTTCGCAACATTTTCTTTAAGATTGTAGAATTACACAAGTTACCGCCATTCGATTTGTATAAACAGCATAATAACATACCGAAAAATTGTGAAATCATACTGTAATATAACAGTTTTAACTTATTGCCACATCTATTTCCGCGCGTGAGAATTAACATTACGATTTAAAAATAGTTCCCGTGAAAAAAGTGGGGCAAAAACCTTATTCGTGTAATATGCAAAAAATACTTGACTTTCGGTGGCGAGTGTTGTATCATACTATGTAAAGAAAAGTTGAAATTTTAAAACCGAAAAGGAGAAAAAACATGAAAAAACTCAAAGTCGGAATCGTCGGCGCGGGTAATATTGCCACAGGCGCGCATCTTCCGTCGTATCAGGAGCTTAAGGATATCGTAGAAGTTGCAGCTATCGCCGATATCGTCCCCGAAAGAGCGCAGGCTGCCGCAGAAAAGTTCGGTATTCCGCATTCTTACGCGTCGGTTGAAGAAATGCTCGCGAACGAACCTGAGCTTGACTACGTTGACGTATGCACATGGACTGCTGCTCATGCTCCCGTTGCTATAGCGGCGGCTAAGGCAGGAAAGAACGTCCTCTGCGAAAAGCCTCTTGCGGCAACTCTCGAACAGGGTCTTGCTATCGAAAAGGCTGTAAAGGAAGCGGGAGTACAGTTCATGCTTGCGGTTGTCACACGTTACGGCGCGGAACAGCAGAAGATGGTAGAGCTTCGCGACGAGGGCAAGTTCGGTGAAATCTACTACGCAAAGACGTCATATGTTCGCAGACGCGGCACTCCCGGCGGTTGGTTTACCGATAAGGAGCTTGCGGGCGGCGGTCCTGTTCTCGACATCGGCGTTCACGCTATCGACCGTACATGGTACCTCATGGGCAGACCGAAGCCGATTTCAGTTTCCGCGGAGACGTCATACCGCATTGGAGACTACAAGACCAAGGGCGTTAGCAGATGGGAACCCTTCGGAAAAGGCAACGGCGTGTTCAATACCGAGGACTCCGCAAGCGTGTTCTTCCGTTTTGAAGGCGGCAAGTCGATGATTGCTGAAATCGCGTGGGCTATCAACGGCACGGAATCCGCTACCACACAGATTTTCGGCTCCAAGGCAGGATGCACATTCGAGCCTTTGACGATATACGGTGAGGACGCGGACGGATATCTCTCCACCGAAACTCCCGAGATTCAGGGCAACAACTACTTCACCGAGGAAATCCGCCATTTCTGCGACTGCCTTAACACAGGCAAGACCCCCATTTCCCCGATCGAGGACGCTGTAACGGTTCAGAGAATGCTTGACGGTATCTATCGCTCCGCCGAACAGCACGCAGAGGTCAAAATCTAAGTAAAATTATAAATGAAAGTACCGCTTAGCGATAAAACTCAGCCGAGCGGTACTATTTTTATTCATTTTGAGCTTTTCACGACAATTCCGCGCTCGGTTTTGTTTCCCGATATGCGTATGTTTTCGCAGTTGCACAGAATAATGTCGCAGTCCGTGTCTTCTACCGAGGGATTCTTGTTTTCTTTACAGTCATAGAATCTGTTTCCAGTGACGGTGACTCCCTTTGCCGCCGAGACGAAAATTCCGCTTGACCCGATATCCTTGAAGCTGTTGTCGGTAATTTTTAGGTTCGTATGTACTCCGGCGGGATAATCGGCAGCTCCCGAGTCATGCGCGGCTTTTACGACTATAGCTCCGAGGTTTGCCGCACTGCCGTTCATTGCGCACTTTTCAAATGTACAGCCTGTTATCTCGGTGTTGTCCGACGGTCCGACCTCATACCAAACGCGAATGTCCGGCGAGATTATTATTCCGGGAAGCGACATACCTGAGAAGGAGCAGTTTTTGATATGCATATTCCTCGACTGGAGAAGGAATCCTCGTGCGCGTGTGTTTCTCACGGAGCAGTCGGAAATGTCCACCGAGGCAAAGAAGCTGTCGTTCGCGAGGATGTCCCCAACAGCCGGTTTCCCGCTTACCTCAGTTACAACCGCGTCTCCTCCGTCATACGAAACTATCCTGAACGTGCCTTTTTCGAGGAATGTATTACGGTCGTAGAAGCGAATCAAATCCCCGCCCTGCGCCCATTTTTCGCCGAGAGGGCAGGACCGGAGCGAACGGTCGCGGTATATGAAGTGCATTTTTTCGCCGTATATCTCCGCTATCTCGCCCGCCTGACTGTGGATGTTCAGCGCGTCGTCTCCCAGTCCGTCAAAGTGGCAGTCCTTCATGGTGAGCGTTCCCGAAAGTCCCGTTATGTGAATTCCGTCCGCGTTTGCCGAGTACAGAGCCTCGCTTCCTTGGGGAATACGCACATTGAACCGCTCGAACGTGGCGTTATGGCATCGCGGAGTAATGAGAACGGGTACGCTTGTTGCGCGCTCGACTTCGATATCTCTGAATACGGTGTCGTCGCAGTCGGAGAGCCAGAATATATGACTGCCGTATATCAGATATCGGTACAGCACGCGGTGTCCTACAGTAAGTCGGGAGAGGTCGAAATCGCTCGGCATGAATACGCGTATGTTCTGCCCATTGAGCTTTTCGTATTTTGTTCCCGTGAACTTGACGCGCGTGCTGCCGTTTTCGTCGGTCACTTCTTCGCGGATGATTTCGTCGTAGGTTTCTATCACATAGTCGGGCATTCCGTCCTCGTCGCAGGTGTCGGTTCCCCAGAAATGCTCCCATCCGGTTACGGGGAATTCATCGGCAATGCGGACGTCGTATGTGTGATGAGCATTGTCAACAGATGTAACTCTGCCGGCGCAGTTCACGGGATTGTCGGTGCTGAAAACGAGGTTCTCAAACGTCAGACCTTCGCAGTGCGAGCAGACAAAGGCGTGGTTGTTCTCCGCGGGATCATCGCAGGTGGTGAAATGAGTGTACAGCGTGGTGTTGCTTCCGCGCAGCGTCAGATTTTTCTTGCCCGTCACGTGTACCTCATGCCCGATGAAATAGCGACCTGTGGGCAGAGTGAGTACGGTGTTGTCGGGGGTGGTCGATATAATCTCGGCGAGTGCGGCGGAAATGTCCTCTCCGTTTTTTTGCAGGAGAGCGGCGTCGAGGGTGATGTTCTGCATGGCTTTCTCCTTTTGGTGGAAGAATTGTTGATGAAAGTATAGCAAATATGCGTGGGGATGTCAAGCCAAAAAGAAAACGCCGTTCTTTCATTTTTCTGATGAAGAGCAGCGTTTTTTGTTGATTCGTTTGTCATAGCCGAGGTATTGCAGCAGAGCCGGAAACTGTTTTACTGCGGCTTAGCGATGAGGAACGCCATGTCGTTTATGTCGTCATTTGCCTCATCGAAGAAATCATAGAATGTGAAGTTGTAAAGGAAGCGTTCCGCACTGTACACACCGTATCCGTCCTGATTGTGGTCGGTGGTGTCGTACGGGTCGGCAACGATTATGACGTCGTCCTGAGTTGTTTCGGTGCCCATGGTGTCATATCCGATTATTACCTGCCAGTGTCCGCCCCAGTCGTTCCATCCTACCATAATAGGATTGCCGTCGGCGAGCGTCTGCTTTATAAAATCGAAGGTGAAGACATCGTACACATTGTCGCGGCAGTCGTATGTTGAATATACGTCAAATCCGCCGACTCCTTCAAAAATCTCGATGGCCTGACGCAGACTTGTCGCACCTGGAGTCAAGCCGTTGTCGCGGTAAGCTGCGAGAGTTTCTTCATTGTAGTCTCCGAGCTTGCCGTACCATTCCATTACCATCATGGCGCTTGAAACTCCACAGCTCCATTCGCTTGTCTGCTGCTGAGTCTTGAAGTTTGAAAGAATCGTGAGTGTGTCGTCGGACTTCATGTTGTAGAAGTCAAGTGTGTTGAAGTAAGGACTGTTCTTGTGGTCTCCCAGACGTTCAACGCTGTCTGCGCCGTCATCCGGACTGAGATCGCAGGAATACGGAATCTTCATTTCATCTGAATAGTTGCCTTCTGTTTTGCTGTCAGCGCAGCCTGTCAGAAGTGTCGCACCCGATGTGAGAGCGAGTAACAATACAATTAGTTTTTTCATGGTTTTCATAAACTCCTTAAAAAAGTAATTGTACTTGTTATAAACAATGCCTTTATTGTGTTATTTATGATTGGACTGAACGTCCTCCCTTTATTTATCCAATGGATCCGGTCGTCTTTGAGTCTATATAGTAAGTTGTTCTTTTACAAAATACGAACGTTTTACTTTTACTACTCTCATGTTGTTTTATACAAGTACGGTGGGTATTTCCCACAGAACCCGCGGACTTAATATATCCGCCCCGATAAAATCTGAAGTCCTCTCGGACAACAGCATGAGATTGCGCTGCCGGCTCTTGCCCCCTCTCCTGCGCATGACATAAATATTATACCTGAAAAAAAGCTCTGCCGCAAGGGATTTTGCTCTGCCCATACGGAGATTTTTGGAACGAAAACGGATGATTTTTTGGGATAATTTTGAATTTTACTCTATAACAAAAGAGGACAGTCTCCCGCCCCCTTTGGTTATTCAGATAACATATCCGTCCATTCTCGTGATTCTCGCTCCGCCGAGGGTTTCCGCTTTGACTTCGCCAATTCGCGCGCCTACACGGTTTGAGATTATCGTTCTCTCTCCGCCGATTTCCGCGTCAATCAGGAATGCGTTCATTTTTTCCTCGAAATGCTGGATTATGCGCACGGTGTACGGCTTTTTCACGCAGTCAACGTTAGCTATCGAGAAGTTCCGCGTTTCAACGTGCGTGTCTGTGAGCGTCCACGGATTCATCTGCTCCGGCGGATACTCGTGTATTTTCTCGTGTATCGGGGGAATTCTTCCGCTTCCCACATCGGATATCTGAACCTCGCGCAGAGCTGAATCTATTCTAAGCGTGCAGTTGTCGCCGAACGTTACCTCGACAGCGCCGTTTTCAGCCGGATCTACGTCGATTTCCCAGTAGTACGACTGCTTCGGAGAGGTTTTCGCGTGATTGTTTACGACTTCAACCGATGACTTTTTTATAATCCTGTCCTCCGGCAGCCAGCGCATTCCGAGTGAGCCGTCCTCATGCTGAATCAGCTCGCGGTGTACTATAACCGAACCCCATCCGATACCGTTCAGCCATCCCGCCATGATGAGCCTGCCGTCACAGTTCACTGCCATAGGTACAAGAAGTCCGTCGTAAATATCGTGACCCTCGGCTGCGCACTCAATGTATGTCTCTCCGTCCTTTTCGGTGCGCCAGAATCCGGTAAGACCCATTATAATATAATTGTAACCGTTTTTAGAGAAGAACGACGGGCATTCGGATGAGTTGCGCATGGAAGAGCGGTCTCCGCACGGTGGGAATCCGGGATTTGTGAGTTTCCATTCGCCAATGGGACTGTCCGCGTTCCATATGCCGTTTCCGATGCACATCATGAGGCTCTCGTTGTCGAAAGAATATACGCTCGGGTTTTCCTCCCAGTGGAACATTTTATCCATCATCTTGAAGTGGATTCCGTCGTCACTTACAGCAAGGTTCGCGCCGTTCGGGTATTTTCCCGCCTTGTATATCTCGTCGTAGGATACCGCTTTGGTATAGCCGTTTTCCTTGTACTGCTCGTATATGTCTCTGCCGTAGAGATGCTCGTCGGGGATGTTTCGGCTTGTGTGGAATCCGTAGGCGAAGTAGTATTTGTCCTTCCAATGAAACATTGTGCCGGTTCCGACTGACTGCCACGGCTTCTCGAGCACGAATATCGGACCGTGATCCGTCCAGTTTACAAAATCGGTCGTGGTGAGCTGCTGAAAATAGTGCGCGCCTCCGCCGAATCTGTTTCCGTGGTGGTGACGGTCGAAGAAGTAAATCAAATGGTACACGCCGTCATACCAGAAGTTCACAACGTCTCCCGCCCATGTACAGTGTCCGGCAGGGGAGTAGTAGCGTATGCCTTTGTCGAGCTTTCTTTCGTAGTCCGAGGTCGTGACGGCTGAGAGGTCATGTGAGAACGCAATGGACTCTGTCTTGCCGCCGATTTTGACTTCTGGTGCGTCGGAGGAGTTCTTTATCTCGCCTATAGGGAAGTTTTCGTTTATGAGAAGTCCGTCCGAGAACAGGCAGAGGTGCATTCCGTCGTACAGCAGGTACATATCCTTGTCATTCGCGTTATAAAGGGTCAGCGGAACTCCTATCTTCATGGCGGTGCGTTCGGGATGATAGGGAACATTCAAGTAAATCTCGCACTCAAGCACGGGAACAAAGCCGTTTTCGTCGGGATATGAGGTGTAGTTTTCGTTCCATCCCCATCCCTCTCCCGCTCCCTTGAGTGTGAGCAGGCGAACCGTTCCTCGAACTGCGTCGGGTATGGAGAAAATCTCGGTTTCGTCACGCTCTGTTACGGGGGAGCTTAATTTAAAACGGATAATGAAGCCGTCTTTGAGTGAGTTCGGACGGTCAAAAAAGGAGCACGCGGAAAAGTTGTATTTCTTGAGTTTTTGTGTAATCATGTTATTTCTCCGTTTCTGTGGTGTATTTATAAAAGTCTTTAAATTTTTCGTTTGATATGGTTCCGTCGGATGTAAGTCCCGCGAAAAGAGCCGAGCCGTATGCCGCTTCTTCCTGATGCACGGGAACAAGTATCTTCATGCCGAATACCCTCTCCAGCACCCTCCTGAGCGCGGGATTTTTTCGCACGGCGTTGCCCGATACCACAAGCTGTCTTATCCCATCCGTCGGCATTTCGGCAAACATCCCGTGAAGCTCATCCGCCATGCCGTATAGTACGCCCGCGATAAGCTCGCCCGGACCGAAGTTTTCCTCTCCTATTCCCGTGACGGAGCCGCGTATGGTGTGGTCGCTTCTGATTCCGCAGAAGGTAGTGCATACGTGGAGATGTCTGTCCTTTTTGATGGCGTCAAGCGCGAGTGAGTTCATTATCTCGTACTGCTCCGAGTCGGTGAATCCGCACGCCGCTACGTATTTTCGGAAGAAGGATTCAAGCAGGGCATATGCTCTTCCTCCGCACAAAGCCGAGCCGCTTATGAGACTGCCGTGGTTTATGTACGGGCGAATCTCTATCTCGGGAGTGGGCGTGAACTCTGCCGTGCTGCCTGCGAGGAGCGTAATCTGGCTTCCCGTTCCGAAGTTTATCAGCGCAGTCTCAGCGGGGCATTGTACCGAGCCGAGGAAGCTTGCCTGATTGTCTCCTATCGCTACCGACACCGGAATTCCCTCATATGTGCCGACGATAACGTTCTCCGCGGTATAATCAGGCAGAACCCACGCGTCAACACCTAGCTTTTCAAGTGCGGAGACGTCAAATCCTTTTTCAGTGGAAAAGAATCCGAGGCTTGCGGCGTTTGTCGTGTGGCAGAGCGGAGCTTTCCTTCCCGTAAGGCTGCATACGGCGTAGTCCATTACAGTCGCGATTTTCGCCGCGTTTTTCGGTACTCTGCCGTGTCTGAGCAGGTCGATATGTGTTGCAAGTCCGTATCCCGGAGGTACGCGATATCCGCTTTTATCCTGAATCCACTCGCAGCTTGTCATATCCACATCGCCGTAGACTGCACCCGCGCGGTTGTCCTCCCATGTGTAGAGAGGGGAGAGCAGCCTGCCGTCTTTATCCATGTAAACAATGCCGTGCATCTGTCCCGTGAATCCGATTGCTTTTATCGTGGGACAGCGGTGGAGAAGGGATTCTATCAGCCTGCGCACACGCTCCATTATTCCCGCGGCGTCCTGCGTTTTGGTGAATACCTCGTCCTGCGGCAGATCGGCACAGCTTGCGACGGTGTAAACTCCGATGAGCCTGTGCGTTTCCGTTGTGAGGATAACTGCGCTTATCGTCGTTGTTCCGATGTCGATTCCGAGCAGCGCGGGTTCTTTTTCGCCGTATTTCTCACTGCTTTCCGCCGCGTCGTCCTCCGATAATGCGCTCAGCGAATCGAAAAACTTGTCCATATCTCCGCCGGACATGAGGTTGCGGCACAGCATTAACTGATCCGACGCCGTGTCCACACTGTCTTTCAGCTCGTGCAGGCGTTTTTTCAGCATTTCCTCCGTGCTTATAACATTGTCGCACCACAGCTGAATGTCGGCGATGGATATGCCTGCTCTGCGGAATATCGCTATGGTTTTCAGCCGCTTTACCATTGCCTCGTCGTACTCGCGGTAAGAGTTTTCGGAACGCTCGACCGAAAGCAGTCCTTTTGACTCATAGAAACGTATGGTTTTGCGCGGCAGTCCGGTCTGCTGTTCTACTTCACCGATTCGCATAAATAATTTTTGTCTCCAAACTTGTTTTTTCTTATGATTGATTATAAACTGTCCTCTAAGTGGACTGTCAATAGCTTTCTTAAATATATTTGTTAAATTTGTGTTAATACATAAATTACTCTTCCGTGCGGTATCTATTCTTCGGCGAAAGATTGAATTTGCCTCTCCGATATGGTATAATATGTAAAATGAAGTACGGGAGGGAGAGAAATGTTCCGTCTTATATACACGATGCCGCTGTACAAGGTTTGTCTCGTCATGGTTCTGCTTCTTGTGCTGTGGGCGTATTACAGAGCGTATCTGCCGAAAAAGCTGTTCACGGCGATGAACCTTTGCTTGCTTGTGACGTCTGTATTCGCTGTCCTCTACCTAACCGTATTCAGCCGCAAGGTCGGGATATATGACGTTGTTCTCGTACCATTTTCTGCATTGAGTGAAGCAAAAAAAGAGCCTGAGCGGTACCGTTCAATGCTTATGAATGTGTTTCTCTTCTTCCCGCTCGGAATGGCGTGCGCAAATGCTTTTTCCGATAAGATGAAGATGCGCCGGAGAGTGATTCTTACGGTCGTCATAGGCTTTGCGCTCAGTACGGCTGTCGAGTACATACAGTATCGTTTTTCACTCGGTATGGCTGAAACCGACGACGTTATCTGCAACACCCTCGGCGCGCTTGTCGGCTCTCTTTCCGTAATTCTTGCGGATTTTCTCGGAAAACACAAGAAAAAGTGAAAAATCCCCTCGGGTACAGCTTTTGAACTAATCTTTCGGGAGCAGTTCAGTGTACGGAGGGGATTTTATAATTATTTCAGCTCACCGACGGCTTTTGTGAATACTTCAAGCTGCTTGCCGACGAGCTTCTGCGTTTTCGCGATGGTGGAGGAAATCTGATCTTCCTTCGGGAGGAAAACGTTCTGCGTGAACATATTCTTCGTTGATGCGGACCAAATTCCCGTACCGAGGTCGTATGCCGCGCTGTCGAATATAAGCTCGAGCATTTCGGCGGATTCTGCGTTGCGGGCAACCTTTTCCATGAGAAGCACATCGATGTACGCAGGAATTGATTCCTTATAAGAATAGTAAGCGAAGGCGTTCAGTATTGTTTCTATTCTGTGGTAGTCCGCCGGCTGTACTGTTTTCGGAAGCACGGACTGAGCTCCGCCTTCAACGAGGGAGTAATACTTGTCCTGTGTTTCGTCGGCTTTGGGAGGGGGAAGGAAACCTATGTCAAAGTCAATATCGCGTATGTTTTCGGTCTTTCCCGTGTACTCAGCGAGGAACAGCGCTCTTCCGGCAGGGAATATGCTTTCGTCAGAGCCGCCTATGTCCTCCGTTCCGCTTGTGAATATGTCGTTGCCGTTGTTCAGGCTCACGAGCTTTGACATATAGGTCTGCGCAGGCTCGTTTCCTACAAGAGCGTAGTAGAGAGTGCCGTCGTCCTGTCTGTCGATATATCTTATGTCTGCTCCGGTGATGAGTGCGCTGTAGAATCTTGTAACAGTACCTGTAGCTCCGTAGCAGTCGTTTTTCGGATTCATTGTGCCGTCGCCGTCGAGGTCGTTTACCGCCAAAGCCGCATATTTGTAAAGCGCATCCACTGTCCACTTGCCATCACGAACAAGCTCGTAAAAATCATCGGTGATACCGTGAGCCTGCTTTAAGTCGTTGTTGAAGAGGAAAGCATGGCTTGTCGAGTAGTTGTAGAGACTGTACGCACCGCTGATTGCAGCCTGAGTTCCGTAGAAATTGTACTGCTTTGTTGCGTCGCTGTCAAACCACGGCTGTGTGAGGTCGAGGTCAAGGTTGTTCCACGAGGAAAGGCGGTCGGCAGTGAGAACGTCGGCTACATTTGCGTCAAACAGCATCGCGAGGTCAAAGTCATGATCTCCCGCGGTAACTGAATTTGTGATAGTCGAGACAACATCGGACTGCGCGTTTTCTTCGATAAGGCAGTGATACAACTCCTCGACCTTCTGCTCACGGTGGTACAGAGCGTCGTTCAGTATGTCGCCGGTGGTTTCTTCAACGAGAATGACAGTGTTCGTCCACGACATGGCTTCGGGGGTGTAGTTGAGTATGGTCAGCGCCGCTCCGTCCATGTTCTCTACCGCGGGAGTGTCGTCGGCTTCCGTTTCGCTATCATATTCTGCGGCAGAGCTTACGGTATCGGTGCTTGTTTCGCTTGACGGGGTTTTTTCATCCGCCGCAGTGTTACCTCCGCACGACTGAATAAGAGAGGCGAGCAGCAGTATTGCAAGAAGCAGGGAAGTCTTTTTCTTCATTGTATTGTCCTCCTATATTATGCCAAATTCGGCTTCGATTACGTTTCCGCATGAGCAGGCTGTGACGGTGTTTTCAAATTTGCCCGAGCGGAGGGTGATTTTGTACTTTATTCCGCTGTATTCGAGTACAATTTCGCTCTCTCCCGCGCTTATCACTGTCGGAACATGGTCGTTCTTCTTGCCTATCCTGTTCTCCAGTCGGAACGGGGAGGTGCGCTCTATTCTTATGCTGTTCTCGCGGAGAGTTATCGTTGTGCCGTCAAACTCGAGCAGTGCGCATCCGTTTCCGGCGTCTGTGAAGTTAAAGTCTTCCGCTGTGACGTCGTGTCCGTCCTCGCCGATGAGGTATATTCCCGCGACAGTGCCGTTTCCGGAGTGCCTGTTTCCGTCAGCTATGGGGAGAGTTTCATATGTCGCTTCGTTGGCTTCGCATACCGTGTCCTCAAACGGGTCGGGGAACTTTTCCGAGAACAGATGCAGGTCGCGCAGTCTTACAACGCCGTCAATATACACGTTCGTGCGATAGAAGCGTGAGGAATACCATACGGATTTTTTGTTTTCATCGTTGAACGCGGAGTGTGCGGTTATCGTTGACGCGGGGGTAGTCTCGTATGTCGCTTTGTATCGTCTTCCCGTCTCTCCGAGAGTTTCCACTGTGATTTTGCCCTCGTCTCTGAGACGCTCGAACCGGGCAAACTGATAATTCAGTCCGTTTTTCATGCTGTCCCAACCGAAGGAGCTTTCCTGTCCCGCCTGAGTATAGCCGAACGAGAGACACTCGCCGTTGAAGTTTTCGCGGAGGTACCAGTCAACCCACTTTGGAACGCCGCCTCCGCCTGAATTGCCGCAGTACACGGGCTCGAGCGTAATTACACCCTGAACGCCTGCCGCGCCGCTGTCTCTGTCCATGCCGAAATCGTACTGATATACCTGGTCTGAGCCGAGCATACGGAAAAGGGGTGCGGGAATTTGTTCTTCCTTTGTCTGGGCGGGCATGAAGCAGT
>ERZ779861.2808-NODE-2808-length-15776-cov-4.635201_pt1 | contig 15776 bp, 13 predicted proteins | sample MGYA00511558_ERZ779861 | MGnify/ENA primary metagenome ERZ779861 (study PRJEB29588, sample SAMEA2163432) | human gut metagenome | biome: human gut; feature: human-associated habitat; material: faeces | place: Denmark | collected 2008/2010 ... | reverse complement strand
GAGCCACCAGATGGCCAGGGCCGAGGCGGCGATGACGACCAGCATCGTCCAGTGCATGCCGCGGGAGAGCGTGAGCACCGGGCCGATGATCAGCGCCACGACCGCCGGGCGCATGCCCTTGAAGGCCGCGTCGACGACGGGGTTCTGGCGGATGCCGGCGAAGAAGATGGCGATTGCAAGGATGATGACGAACGACGGCGTCACCGTGCCCAGCAGGGCCGCTGCCGCGCCGCGCAGTCCGCGGACCTTGTAACCCACGAATACCGAGGTGTTGACGGCGATCGGGCCGGGGACCGATTGCGCGAGGGTCAGCAGGTCCAAAAACTCCTTCTGCTCGATCCACTTGCGTTTGGTGATCAGCTCGCGTTCGATCAGAGGCAGCATGGCGTAGCCGCCTCCGAAGGTGAACATCCCGATTTTCAGGAACGAGACGAATATGGTTGTCAGCCGTTGCATCGTCATTGGCGGGTTTTGCGGCCCAGCAGGTTCATCATCCCGTCGATGTAGGTCATCGGGTGGGTCGGTGCGCCGGGCAGCCAGAGGTCCGGGGTGTGGGTGTCGAAGAACGTGCGGTCGACGGCGCGGCTGTCGGCGAAAAGTCCGCCCGAGCAGGCCTCCGAACCGCAGGCGACGAGGATTTTGGGTTCCGCGACGGCGTCGTAGCAGATTTCCAGCGCCTCGGCCATGTTGGCCGTGACGGGGCCGGAGACCACCACGCCGTCCAGATAGCCCTGCCTACCCACATGGGTGTCCAGCCCTTTGGGCAGCTTCTGAATGGTCTCCGTCAAGCCCGCCTTTTCGATGCAGTCCCAGAGCTTTTTGGTGTCGATATTCTCATTGGTCTGGGCAATATTCTCCGCCACGGTCACGTCCAGAATGGAGAACTCCTGAAATACGGCGCTGAACAGCCCGTAGTATTCCCGGCGGTTAAAGTCCCTTACGTCCACGCCGTTCAGCAGCACCCGCCCCTCGGTGGGATCGAACAGGCCGCACAAAAGCTTTACAAGGGTGGTCTTGCCCGCGCCATTCAGTCCCACGATGGCCAGCTTTTCTCCGGGGCGAACCGTCAGGTCAAGATCGTGGATGGTATCCTCCTCGGTGCCGGGGTAGCGGAAGGACACATGCTCCAGCTTCAGTTCGTAGGCATCCGCTTTGGGAATCGCCGTCCCACCCTCGAACCGGAACGGCTCCGGATATTCCAGAAATTCCCGCACCTGAGAAAGGTCGAGGCTTTCCTCATGCAGCTTCTCCGCCGCCTGCAAAATGCCCATGACCCATGTGGTGAAGGTGGACACCGCGGTAAAATACAGGATAAACTCCGGCACGCTGAGAGAATCCCGAAGCGCCAGATGAAGAAGGTACGCATAGGCAATGCCGTTCCGCGCCATGGTGAGCAGCGCTTCGGTGACATCCGCCAGCAGCTTGATCTTCTCGCAGCGAAGCCGGAAGTCCAGATATACGTTGTGAATGCGGTCAAGCAGTTCGTTCAGCCAGTTTTGCAGGCCAAAAATGCGAATATCCTTCGCCAGCTCCACGGATTCCGCTTTTTTCCGGATGTAGGACTTCTTCGCGTAAAACGTCTCTTCCTCATCCCGGTGCCGGAAAATCCAGTTGCTGGAATACCGGGACACCAGAAATCCCACCACGCAGGTCGCGGCGATCACCACCAGCAGCACCCAATTCAGGCTGGACAGGATGGCAAGGTACACCAGGAAACCGCCCACGTTCTGCAGCAGCACCGTCAGGGTTCTCCAAATGTTTTCCGCCGCTTCAATGTTGCCCTGCACACTGTGGTGCGCCTTTTCCTTGAGCTTGATGAACTTCACGTCCAGCGTATTGGGAAAAGAGGTCATATTGCATTTTCTGGCGATCATGCCGACGATGCCGGAGCGCACATCCACCCGGGGGTACATGGAGATCTCCCGCAAATATTCCTTCAGACCCATGGTCAGAAACAGCGCCAGCGTAAACAGTCCGATGGTACCCAGCAGCTCCCCCACGGGGGCATGGCGCTCTACGCAGCTTAATATCTCCGGCGCAACGTACAGCTGCGTCAGGTTGTACAGCACTTCCAGCGCCGCCATGGCGACGCAGATAAACAGAACCCGTTTTCTGACCTTCCATGCGATCTTCACCATCCATCCCACGTTCTGGGCGGCGTTGTATTTTGGCTTTATTTTGTCTTTCATTTTGCCTCACCTCGTGAGCATACTCTATCACAAAAAGACGTCCCCGGAAGATTCTGGGGACGAATTGCTTATTTTGGGTGACGAACTGCATTTTCAGGGTTTCCTCAGACCTGTGGGATGAGGATTTCCGTGGTAAACGCCCCGTCCTCGCTGTTGCGGCTCAGGTAGCCGTCGTAGCGGGACACGATGTCGTCTATCCGCACCAGCCCGAAGCCGTGCCCCTCCCCCTTGGAGGTTTTGAAGCCCTTACCCACCTTACTTAGCTTTTTCGCGGCGGTGAAGTTGGTGAAGGAAATGTAGAGCTGCGTCCCCTTCATATCCATGTACACCCGGATCATCCGCTTTTCCTCCGGCAAGGCCATGCTTGCCTCCATGGCGTTATCGAACAGGTTGCCGATGATGCAGCACAAGTCCAGCTCCGACATTTTCAGCTTCACCGGGATGTGGGCGTCCACCTGCGTCGGGATGTTCCGGGAACGCGCAAGGGAAATTTTGCTGTTGAGAATGGCGTCGGCCATGGGGTTGCCGGTTTTCACCACGGTGTCCACGGTATTGAGATCCGTGTCCAGCTCGTCCAGGTAGGCTTTCAGGGCGTCCATGTCCCCATTGGCCGCCAGTACCTTCATCATCTGGATGTGGTTGCGGTAGTCATGCCGCCAGCCCCGAATCTGCCGGTACATATTTTCCACTTCCCGGTAGTGGGTCTCGATCAGCTCCCGCTGATAGGCCGCAATGCGCTTGTCGATTTGTTTGGAAAAGAAAGACATATGCCGATCCTCCTCGGGAAGCTCTGAACAAATCGGCGAGAGCTGACGGCGAGAGATTTTTTCCCAGACGAAGGTTCCAAAAGTGGAGGAATACTTTGTGTATTTCCCACTTTTGAAACCGCACGGCTGGGGAAAAAGATCCGCTGCTCAGCCGAAGGCGATTTGTTCAGAGTTTCCCTTATGTGTGCTTGATGATCGCCCGGTTCAAGGGTTCGTAAGCGCCCCTTGGCAGGGGCAGCAGCGTGCCGTCCGACAGGCTGACCTCCGTTTTCGTGACGCGCCGGATGTACTTCAGGTTAATGATCAGGCTCCTGCCCGCGCGGAAGAACCGGTCGTCCAGTTCCTTTTCAAACTCGTTCAGGCTCCGCTTGACGGTGTACTCCGCCTTTCCATGAATCGTCACATAATTCTGCCGAACGTCCAGATACCGGATGTCGTAAAAGGGAATCCGTACCATTTCGCCGCCCAGCTCCAGATTCAGACACCGTTCCTCCCGCTTCCGCTTTTCCAGCGCCCGGTTCAGCACCGCGAACAGCTTTTCCCCGCTGACGGGCTTCATCAGATAGTGCAGCGCCGCCACCTCGTAGCCCTCGGCGATATAGTCGGAATACCCGGTGACGAAGACGATCTGCACCGCCTCGTTGTCTTTGCGCACCCGTTTTGCCAGACTTACGCCGTCCATAGCGCCCATTTCGATGTCCAGCAGCAGAATGTCCCAGTTCTTGTCCTCCGCGTACCGGAACAGGAAGCTCTCGGCGGAGGAAAAGGCGGTAATTTCCGCCTGATGCCCGGCCTGCGCCGCCCAATCCTTTACCAGACCGGAAACATACGTCCGATCTTCCTCCGCGTCGTCGCAGACCGCGATCCTTAATTCCATCGTCCCGCCCCCTTTTTTGTCATTATATCTGTTTTTTTCGCCGCTTGCAAGGGCGAAAAGGGAAAGGAAGCATACCCAGTCCGGGTACGCTTCCAAAAAACTCAGCTCTCGTATTTTCCTTTCGCCGGTGCGGGAAGGCGCTGGGCAATTTTTTCTGCCAGCGCGTTTCCGATGAAGGCAAAGGCGGTTCCGACGATGATGGAGAAGATCACGTCGGTCGGGTAGTGGACGTACAGGTACAGCCGGGAGAACGTGACCAGCACGGCGATCACCATGGCAGGAATGCCCATCCGCTTGTCGTAGATCATCAGCGGTATCGCCGCCTCAAAGGAGGCGATGGTATGTCCCGACGGGAAGGAGTAATCGTGCTGAGCGTCGATCAGCAGCTTGATGGTAATTCCGAAATTCTCATACTGAAAATCATACGGTCGCGGCCGCGCCACAAGGGGTTTCAGCGTCACGTTACAGATCAGCACACCCATTACAAGGGCGATGCCCATGGCGATGCCGGTTTTCCGCGTCTTGGGGAATACCAGCATCAGTACCGCCCATGCGATCCAGAAGATGCCGCCCTCCCCGAACAGGGTCACGATGGGCATGACGGCATCCAGAAAGCCGCACTGCAAGTGCGCCTGAATCCAGTCCAGAATCGGCAGGTCAAAGCTGACCGCCAGTTGGTTCAGTAATGCCAGCATATTAGCCTCCTTCCGTCGCGTCGGTGCCGGACGGCGTCTCGAACAGAGCGTACAGCGTCATCGGCTCCAGCGTGGTGCCGTTGGGAATGTTCACATGGCCGTTTTCATCCGGATCGAAGGCCATGGTGTAGGTGGTGCCGTTGTCGTACTTGTCGATACGATACCAACCGATGAATACCTTGCCCTCGGGGGCGGAGACCAGCGGGGTATCCAGCTCCGTAGCGTCGGTCTTGACAAACTCGCTGCTCAGGACGGTATCGCCGTTCATGAAGGTCAGGCGCACCTTGCCCACCGGCGCGTTGACATCCGCGTTGGTGGCGTCATAGACCAGCCACTTGCCAGTGTCCTGCTTCCGGAAGAACAGGGTCTGATCATACCCGAAGTCCTTGGTGGTGCCGTCTTTACGGGTGACGTTCAAGTTCAGCACCACATGGGCGGAGAACAAATCGTCGCTGTAGCGGGCGTAATCGGAGACCTCTTCCTTGGTAAAGCGGTAGCCGTTATTATCCTGAACCCACAAGTTACCCAAGTTGACGATCACACTGTAAACATCAGAAGAAGTGTCAAAATACTTGGCAATGTCCGCCTTGGACGCCTTCTCGATCATGAACAGGCAGTTGGTCTTCGCCGCGTTCAGCGCCGCTTCCCTCTCGCTGTCGGAGATGGTGTTGGCCTCGGTCTGCTCGGTGAAGGTATGGGTCTCGGCGTCATAGCTGACCTCCATGGACTTGCCCGACTTGTCAAAGATCGTGACAGTGGGAACGGCCATCAGGTCGGAAATTTCCTGTGTGCAGGTGCTCGTGCCCGTAACACCGATGGGCAGCCGCTCCGCCGCTGCGGTGGTAGCGATCTGAATGACGTGGCTGTCGTCCAGAGGCACGCCGTTAACCTCGACGGTGTGACCGTCCACATTCTGAATATAGAAGGTCTCGCTCCGGTCGAAGAACAGCTCAACGCCGCCCAGCTCCCAGTCGGGAATGTCGGTGATGGCGGCCGTCTGACCGGACAGGGTGAAGGAAGCGATCTTCTCATCCCCCAGAAGGACAAAATACTTCTTATCGCCGGAAAGGCCCGCGGAGGTCTCCTTGAAGGTCAGCGTCGCATCACCCACCTTGTTTTCCATATAGGAGACGAACTGCTCCTTGCCCTCGTAGGGGGTGTCCTCTATCCCGGCGGCGTCATACAGCGCGCCCCAATCGGGGTGAGAAAACAGCTGGTCAAAGACCTCCTGACTTTTGGTGGTGGGCTGGGCGGCCTGATAGTCCGCCAGCCAGCCCTGAAGCCACTGAAGGCCAAAGAACGTGGCCACAAAGAACACCAGAATGCACATGAAATACAGGGTGTAGAAGATCACGCCGCCTAGCCGGGGGCCTTTGCGGTGCTTTTCCGGCACGGTCTGCGTCACGGGCGGCCGATTTCCGCTGGGCTGCCGGGTCGGCTGGCTCTGCCGTACATTCTGCTGTCTGGTAGGCTGCTGCGTCCGGACAGGGTTGGTTCTCGGCAGATTTTCCCGCACCGGCTGGCGCTGGGGCTGCTCCTGGGAAGGTGCGCTGTTGCGCTGGGCGACCAGCTGGGAAACATCCACCGCGGTCTTTTTATTTTTAGAATCGAATTTTCCTTGATACATGGTTTCCCTCACTTCCTTACGGCGCGACCATCCAGAAAGTAGGCATCTTTCTGGGGCGTTCCTGCAGCAGGGAATAGCTGTTGATCACCTGCACGGTACCGGCTTCGCCAAACAGGCCGTAGGTATCCCGGTAGACCATAATGCTGGACGAGCCGCCGTCCATATTGCAGGCGTTCACGACGCCGTACTCAATCATGATGTCGATGACGTCTTTATAAGTGCCGCCCATGGAACCGGCCTGACGGCCGTCGATGCACACGAACACCACAGCGCCGTCCTTCCGCTGGCCGATGGCGGTACGGGGGTTCCAGCCGGAGTTGGAGTTGTAGGCTTCCTGATTGATCTCCCCGTTCATGATGAGGACGGGGCCGAAGCAGCAGCCATCCCGGATGTTCAGCTCCTCCGCCTGGGCTTTGCTCAGATTATCTTGCGCGACCACGAGGATGTTGTCCTTATTGAAGCCCGCAAAGCCCTTGATGCCGTTGGGGGGAGAGCCGGTCGTCCACTTGCAGGCGCCCTTGGAGTATACCAGTCCCTCCGGCACGGAGCCGACGGAGGGGTCGGATGTGCCGTTGTCAAAGAACGCGCCCGCGTTGACACCGGCGATGGCGCCGTCAGTTTCGATCTGATCGTCGATACGGGTGCCGGGAATGGATGTGGAAAAATTCTCCGTGGAGGTGCCGAGGTAGACCTTGCTGGGGTCACGGACGATCATAATATGGGCGTTGTAGGTATCGCCGGAATGGGACTCAAAACGAATGCCGTCGGGGGAATTCGCCCATTCGTCGGTACCGGTGGAGATCGCCGCGTCCTTGTTGATGACGATTTCAGACGTATTGGAGAACTCGTCCGTCAGGTTGGAGTCTTCCCGGGTGCGAATGGAATCCAGCGTCTCCGCGTCCATGAACAGGCCGGGAATCCACTTGGTTCCGCTGGGCTCCAGCAGGGACATGGTCAGCACGTCCCGGGCGGCAGGCGACGGGCCGTTGAAGATCAGGTTCAGCGCCAGACACGCCGCCACCAGAATCAGGGCGATCACGGTGAACAGCACCAGGAAAAACCGCCGGACGATCCGTCCGAACAGGCCGCTGCCCTTCTTCTTTTTCTTCTTGGGCGGTCTGGAAGCCCCGCCCCGCTGGGAAGGAACGGGATCATAATCGGGCATTGTGTTTCGTTTGCTCATTTTTTCTCAACCTCGGGTTCATTTTGTTTCTGGGGCGCGAACACCCAGCGCTGCTGAATCATATAGCCGATGATGTAAAGCAGAATCATCACAACCACGTAAATCAGCGTGTGCAGCACGCCGGTGGGCTTTACGTGGAAAAGCACATACGCGCCGTCGGTCAGCAGAATTTGCAGCAGCATCTGGGGGACCGCCAGGCAGTAGTAGCGAAGCATGGTCTTGCCGGTACCCGCGGTGTTCCTGAACACCAGCTTCTTATTGAGGAAGAAGTTCAGCAGAGACGAGATCACTCTCGCGCCCGCGCCTGCCGCGGCGGTGAGGGCGAAGCCCTCCAGCGCCTTTTTAAGCAGAGCGGTAAACAGGGTGAACAGGCCGGTGTCCACTGCGGCGCAGACGATGGAATTTATCGTATACCGGAAGAAATGCGCCAGAATCAGCTTGTATATCCGCCAGGAATCCACAAAGGTGCGGAAATGGGAGCTTTTGTTCTCCTCAATGTACACGGTGCGGATCTTGTTCTCCTCGAAGGGGATGGCCTTTTCCTTGAACGCCAGAAGCATATTGGTCTCGTACTCAAACCGGTCCCCCGCCACGTCCACCAGCTCCTCCACTGCCTCCCGGGGCAGCGCCCGCAGGCCGGTCTGGGTGTCGGAAATGGTCATGCCCACGAAGGTCTTGAACACCAGCGACGTGGTGTGGTTGCCGAACCGGCTGCGCTTCGGCACGTGGTCCAGCGTAAAGTCCCGGCAGCCCAGAATGCAGTGCCCGGTCTCCAGCATTTTCTCGCAGCACGCCCGGGTATCCTCGGGGTGGTGCTGGTTGTCGCCGTCCACCGTCACGACGCCGGCGCCTTCGGGACAGTTGTCCAGAAACCACCGGAAAGCGGTCTTCAAAGCCGCGCCCTTCCCCCGGTTCACCTCATGATGGAGCAGATGAATTTCGGGATGAGCCGCGGCGGCGTCCGTGAAATAATGTAAATTTTCCTGCTTGCTTCCGTCGTTGACCAGAATGATGTTGGAAAAGCCGTATTCCAGCAGGCCGTCGATGACGGCGTTCAGCTTCTCGTCCGGGTCCAAAGAAGGCAGGACGACAGAAATTTTCGATAGATCTTGCATCTCTTTTGCCTTTCTAGGGTGTATCTGAAAACTGGCGAAATGACCAGCCTCGAGGGATTTTTGTCCTGAGCAAGCCATTTTTCCGCAGGAATGCTTGCTGCATTTCAAGGGAAAATGGCGAGGCACAGGGCAAAAAGAGCCACTGATTGGGCGTTTTGACAGTTTTCAGATACACTCTTACGTGCGCGCCCGTGTTCTTGGCGCAGATAGTCACACGAAACTCAGTATACTATAGCATATTTCTTTTCATTTGCAAAGAGTTTTCGTAAAAACTTAATAGAAAAAGTCGATTTGAACGCTTCCCCGTCCGTCGTCTGCGGCTTCGCTTGACACGTTTGCCCGGGTATGGTAGATTAGTAAGTAGAATATCCAACAAAACACCCTGTATTCCAGTGTTCCGCCCGGGAAAAACTTCCATCGGCGGCAAAAGGAGGATGTCCATGTTACAGACACTTACCACGCCCCGGGGTGAAACGCTTTCCGGCACGCCATGGCAGGTCTATCCCAGACCGCAGATGCGCCGGGATTCTTACATAAACCTGAACGGAGAATGGGATTTTGCCGTATCATCCGGGAAACCGGAAACATTTGATATGCGCATTACCGTGCCCTTCTGCCCGGAGTCCCGGCTTTCCGGCATCGGGCGGCATTTTGAAGAGGGCGCACCATTATGGTATCGCCGACGCTTTCTTCTGCCCGAGGGCTTCCGCCGGGAGCGGGTGCTGCTCCACATCGGCGCTGCCGATCAAATTGCAGAGGTGTTCGTGAACGGGCAGCACCTGTGCCGCCACGAGGGCGGCTATGCCTCCTTCTGCGTGGACATCACCGAAGCGCTGGCGGAGGAAAACGAGCTGGTCATCCGCTGCACCGACGATCTCCACGATCAGGCTTTCCCCTACGGCAAGCAGGTGACGAACCGGGGCGGCATGTGGTACACCCCCGTGTCCGGTATCTGGCAGACGGTGTGGCTGGAAAGCGTGCCGGATATCTATATAGAGAATCTGAACATTGAAAATCACGGCGCGTCCGTGACGATCTCCACGGTTCCGCCACTGGAGGGTACAGTCAGCGTGGAGCAGCTGGGGCAGTTCCCGCTGGAACACGGGCAAGTGACCATCGCCCCGGAAAATCCCCATTTCTGGTGCCCGGACGACCCCTATCTTTACCGCTTCACCGTGGAAACGGCGCAGGATAAGGTGGAATCCTACTTTGCCATCCGGTCTCTGGAAATCAAAAAAGTGGGGGGATACCCCCGCCTGTGTCTCAACGGCAAACCTTATTTTTTCCACGGTCTGCTGGATCAGGGCTACTGGCCGGAGGGGCTGCTCACCGCCCCCGCCCCGGAAAGCTATGCCGATGATATCCTCGCCATGAAGCGTCTCGGCTTCAATACCCTGCGCAAGCACATCAAAGTCGAGCCGGAGGAATTCTACTATCAGTGCGACCGGCTGGGCATGATCGTCTGGCAGGACATGGTCAATAACAGCAGCTACAGTTATTTCCGGGACACCGTGCTTCCCACAATCGGCATTCAGAAATGGAACGACCGGCGTCTTCACTCGGATGGACGAAGCCGCAATACCTTCCGTCAGGGCGCAGCCGACGCGGTGAATCAGCTGAAAAATCACCCCTGCATCTGCTATTGGACGATCTTCAACGAGGGCTGGGGGCAGTTCGACAGCGACCGCGTCTACGGATGGTTCCGCACGCTGGACGCTACCCGCTTTATCGACACCACCTCCGGCTGGTTCCGTGGAAAGAACACCGATGTGGACAGCCGCCACCAGTATTTCGGAAAGCTGCGTCTGACAGGCGACGGTCTTCGTCCGTTGGTGCTATCAGAGTTCGGCGGGAAAACATGGCGGGTCGAGGGGCACATTTTCAACCCCGACAAAACCTACGGCTACGGTGCCTGCCCGACGAGAGAAGCTCTGAACGAAGCGGTAGCGGCGCTCTACCGGGAATCCATTGTCCCCGCCGTGGAAAAGGGTCTGTGCGCCGCCATCTACACCCAGGTCAGCGACGTGGAGGATGAGGTGAACGGCCTGATAACCTACGACCGCCGGGTGGTCAAGCTGGACGCGGACACCATGCCGCCCATTTCCAGAGCGCTGCAAGACGCTATGGAAAAAACAGTTGCATCTTTTGAAAAAATGGGCTAAAATATACGGGATAAAAGGAGGGATCTGAATGCAGTCAGTACCCGAAAAGGAAACCATGGACGCCATTGCGGAGCTATTCAAGGGCTTTGCCGATTCTACCCGGGTGCATATTCTGGCGCTTCTGTCCCGACAGGAGCTGTGCGTGACGGACATCGCGGAAACCGTGGACGTCAGCCAGAGCGCCATTTCCCACCAGCTTCGGATTCTGAAGCAAATGCACCTGATCAAATTCCGCCGGGAGGGGAAGAACATCCTCTACTCTCTGGCTGACGACCATGTGAAGACCATTCTGCAAATGGGTCTGGAACACGTTCTGGAGTGAAGAAGACTGAGGCAGCACTTTCATGTGCTGCCTCGGTTTTTTATACCTCGTAATATTCCATTCTCCCCGCGTACTCCCGGCAGAGCGATTCCATTTCCTTTTCCGCAGGGAAGCCGTTGGCCGCACCGCTGACACGTATCTTTGCGGACGCAAAAACCTGCGCCCGTGCCAGCGCATCCAGCGGGCGGTATCCCCGCGCGAAATGATGCAGGAAGCCGCTGAACAGGGCGTCCCCCGCGCCCACGGTGTTGACGATTTCCCCCACCTGCATGGCGGGCAGGGCGAAAATGCGGTTTTCCTCCCGGAGGTACATGGCCGCGCCCTCGGCTCTCCTGCCGAGAACGATAATACGGTTTCCGTAAGTGTCCCCCAGCGCCCGCAGAAAATCCCGGTAGTCTCCACGAATTCCCTCGTCGCTGAGGAACAGAATATCCGCGCAGGACATGAATTCCCGGTTGAATTCGTCGTGGATGTCCGAAAGCACATGGACATCTGTGGCCACGGTTTTGCCCAGCGTCTTCGCCTGATGCAGCAGCGGGCGATTAAAATTGATGTTGCAGGCGGCCACCACGTCAGCGTCCCGGCAAATGTCCTCCGGGAAGTCGTAGGGCGTTTCCTGAATGTCCTTCAGGTCGCAGTAGATCTGCCGCTTCCCCTCGCCGTCGTAAAGCACCACGGAGTTGGGCGTCTCCTTCAATCTGGGTTTGACCCAGTCCGTTCCGATTCCCGCCGTGCAAAGCTGGCTCTGGATATATTCCGCCGGGAAGTCCCGCCCCGTCATGGTAAGCAGGGTCACGTCGTCCCCCAAGGTTTTCAGTGCTTTGGAAATGTTGTACGCCACGCCGGACACGGCGGTGTTCACCCCGAAAAAGGGGTAATCAATGGGGTAATAGTTCACCGGGAACTGCCGCACCCGCACGGTCGTCTCCGTGTTGATCAGCCCGGATACCAGAATGTTCGCCATATTTTTCTCCATCAAACAGGCAGAAACGCCGCGGCCACCGCGATCACAATGGCGGGCAGCAGATTCGCCACCTTCACTTTCTTCCCGAAAACCAGATTGATGCCGACGCAGAAAATCAGCACATTTCCCACCAGCGACAGGTTCGCCAGCGCCACTTCGGTCATGACCGGCCGCATCAGTCCCGCAAGCGCCGTCATGCTCCCTTGCAGCACCGCCACGGGAATTGCGGAAAATGCCGCGCCTTTTCCCATGGAGCTGCTCATCACCATTACGATGATCAGGTCCAGCACCGCTTTGGTTGCGAGGATGGAATAGTCCCCGGTCAGTCCGTCCTGAATGGAGCCGACGATGGCCATTGCCCCGATGCAGACGGTCAGGGACGCGCTGACGAAGGCATTGACGAACGTCTTGTCCTTGGCGTTCCCGGTTTTGACCTTCAGCCACTGCCCCAGCCGCTCAAACGCGCCCTCAATGTTCAGCGCTTCCCCGATCACCGCGCCGATGGCAAGGCACCCGATGATCAGCAGCGCACCGCTGCTGAAGATCTTTCCGTCCTGCACCGTGAGCATACCCTCCATGGCGCCGGAAATGGCGATAAACAGCGTGCCCACACCGCAGACCTTCATCAGCGTATCCTGCGCGCTCTGGCTCAGGACGCGTCCAAACAACGCCCCGCACACACCGCCTGCCAGAATCGCGGCGGTGTTGATGACCGTTCCAAGCCCAACCATGTGCTTTCCCTCTTTCTTCCCGATTTGCCCAAATTCTACTGCATTCTGCTGAAAATGTCAACCAGACGCCGGGATATTGACTTTCCATCCGGGAAACAGTATACTATTTTTTGAGGTGATACTATGACAGCATCGACGCTGAAAGGTGCGATCAAAGGCACCCTGAAAGGCATCCTGAACACAGCCGCGCCGGTTTTCAGCCGGAGATCCGCCATGGATTCTGCCAGCGCACGGGAAACGCTGCTGGGCTTCTCCCCTCCCCCCACGGGGACTGCGGCCGCCGACAACCGGCTGCTGGAGCCGGAGTGCGATTTGCAGATCGTGATCCCGGCCTATAACGTGGAAGCCTATCTTGCCCAGTGCATGGACTCCGTACTGTCACAGAAGACAAAGTATACATACCGCGTCATTCTGGTGGACGACGGAGCCACCGACACCACCCCCGCGATCGCGGACACCTACTCCGACGATCCGCGGGTGACAGTCATTCACCAGCGGAACAAGGGCCTTTCCGGCGCGAGAAATACCGGCATCCGGGAGATTTTCGGCAAATACCTCATGTTCATTGATTCCGACGATTTTCTCCTGCCCGGTGCCATCGACGCCATGCTGGACACCGCCTTTGCCCACGACTGCGATCTGGTGGAGGGCGGCGCGTATTACGTGTATGATAACAGAAAGTCCGTCATGCACCACTACGAGTCCGACCACAAGGTATCCGGCCCCTACACGCTCCACGGTCACGCATGGGGAAAACTCTACCGGGGCGCGCTCTTTGAGCATCTCTGCTTCCCGGAGGGCTACTGGTACGAGGACTCCCTGCTCTCCTACCTGATTTTCCCCAATGCAAAAAACGTCTGGGTCACAGGACATATGGCCTACGGCTACCGCATCAACCAGGCCGGCATTGTCAAGTCCTCCCACGGCAAGCCCAAGTCCGTGGACACCTACTGGATCACGGAGGAACTGATGGCAGAGCACGCCCGGGCGGGGCTTCCGGCGGACGACGCCTATTTCCGGTACATTCTGCTGCAAATCCGTCTGAACCAGCACCGCATCGCGGACCTTCCGGAGGAGATTCAGGAAAGCGTATTCGTTCTGACCTGTGACCTTTTCTGCACTACCTTCCCCGCCGATCTGGACGTTTCCGGAAATCGCACGCTGATAAAGGCTCTGCGAACCCGGGACTTTGGCATGTATAAAATGTGCTGCAGACTTTTTTAGAAGCAGATGAAAGCCGGCAATCAATGTTCCCGAAAAAGGATTTTAGCCCCCTATCAATCATGTAAGGAGACAAGGACACTATGGAAAATTACAAATTCTCAGCACTGGAATACAAGCGCCCCGATCTGGAGACGCGCCGGGCAAAACTCGCCCAATGGAAAGCCGCAGTCTGGCAGGCGGAGAACTACGAAGCCCTGCGCAGCCTGATTTTTGAGATCGACCACGAGAGCTGCGAGCTGTTCACCCAGTATTCCATCGCACACATCCGCCACACGCTGGACACGCGGGATGAATTTTATGAGGCGGAGATCAATTATTTGCAGGACACGCTGCCCACCCTCAGCGGCGACGAGGTGGCACTCAGCGAAGCCATTGCGGCCAGCCCCTTCCGGGCAGACATCGAGCGGGAATTCGGCAAGCAATACTTTGTCTCCATGGACTTGCAGAAGAAGCTGTTCTGTGAAGCCAACATCCCGCTGCGTCAGCAGGAGAGCCGCCTGACCAACGAGTACCAGAAGATCATGGCCACCGCCGAAATTGCCTTTGACGGCAAGACCCTGAACCTCTACGGCGTCCAGAAGTATTTCGAGCATCCCGACCGCAGGGTGCGTGCCGCCGCCGTCAAGGCGTACTCCAAGTTCTACGAGGACAACGAGCCGCGTCTGGAGGAGATCTGGAGCGAACTCATCCGCATCCGCAACCAGATGGGCAGGAACCTGGGCTACGAGAACTACATTCCCGTGGGCTATCTGGAGCAGGGGCGCACGGACTACGGCGAAAAAGAGGTCGCATCCTTCCGGGAGCAGGTGCGCACGTTCCTCGTGCCGCTGTGCCAGAAGCTCTATGACGCGCAGGCCAAGCGCCTCGGCATCGACCATGTCATGTGGTACGACGAGAAGATGGTCTTCCCGGACGGCAACGCCGAGCCTGCGGGGGACGACGCCTTCATGGTCAGGACCGCCCAGAAGATGTACCACGAGATCAGCCCGGAAACCGGCGAATTCATCGACTTCATGATCGACCACGAGCTGATGGACCTGCAGAACAAACCGGGCAAGGCCTCCACGGGCTACATGACGAGCCTGCCCAGCCTGAAGGCGCCCTTCGTGTTCTCCTGCTTCAACCACACGATTTTCGACATGCAGGTGCTGACCCACGAGCTTGGTCACGCCTTCGCGGGCTACATGGCCATGCGCAGCCAGCCGATCGCAGACTTTTACAGTGAATCCACCGACATCGCAGAGATCCACTCCATGTCCATGGAGCAGTTCGCCTACCCCTATGCCGAGTGGTTCTTCGGCGATCAGGCGGACAAGTTCCGCTTCGCCCATTTGCAGGAGGCGCTGACCTTCGTCCCCTTCGGCGTGGCCGTGGACGAGTTCCAGCACATCTGCTATGCCCATCCCGAGATGACGCCCAAGGAGCGGACATATCAGTGGCACCTGCTGGAAGAAAAATATATGCCATGGCGGCGCTATGAGGACGACGCTTTCATGGAGCGGGGCGGCTACTGGTATCACAAGCTGCACATCTACCTCTACCCCTTCTACTATATCAACTACACCCTCACCACCATGGGCGCGATGGAGTTCAAGAAGAAGTACGCCGAGAACAGGGACGCGGCGTGGCAGGACTATCTCAAGCTCTGCAAGACCGGCGGCAGCCGCAGCTATCTGGAAACGCTGCGCTATGCGAATCTGGCCAACCCATTCGAGCCCGGCTCCGTGGAGCGCGCCTGCGGGTACGCGGAGGAAATCCTGCTCAAGCAGATTGCGGAGCAGGCGAAGTAAGTGCAAGTCAGCACTGCATTCCGATCAAAACCTCCGGCGTTCAGTAAAATAATAAAAAGGCAGACACATGGAAAACTGAACCGCTCCCTGTCAAGTAGACAGATGAAAAAACAAAAATAGTTTTCTACCA
>ERZ779861.2805-NODE-2805-length-15788-cov-3.687599_pt1 | contig 15788 bp, 8 predicted proteins | sample MGYA00511558_ERZ779861 | MGnify/ENA primary metagenome ERZ779861 (study PRJEB29588, sample SAMEA2163432) | human gut metagenome | biome: human gut; feature: human-associated habitat; material: faeces | place: Denmark | collected 2008/2010 ... | reverse complement strand
CCGAAAGGCTGCGAGTGATCGTGCTGAGACTATGCTGTCCGACGCAAGAGAAAAGGCAGCCGAGGACGTGAAGAACGCCGAAGAAACTAGCAAAAAGAGACTGGAGCTTGCAAAAACCGATATTGAATTTGAAAGCGGAGAACTCGACGGAAAACTCGAGAGAAGCGTTGACAAACTCGCCGAGACTTTCATTTCGCGTCTGATTTCATAGAACGGAACGGAAAATCATGCAATTCATATATGCAATAATCAACTTTCTTATCCTTGCGGCGCTCATATGGCTGCTCGGAAGAAAGATGATAGCCTCGATATTCAAAAAGAGGCTTGACAAAATAAACAGCGAGCTTGACGAAGCGGAGGAAATCGAAAAAACGGAGTATGTTGCTCCCATTCTGCCCGATGTTCCTCTTGCGGCAGACGAAAATATCGACAAAACCGCTCGCAAAAAGCTTGACGCTATAAAGCTTTCACGCGACGAGGAGATAGCGAACATCGAAAAGCACTGCGACGCAGAGATTCTTGAAATGTGCTACGACGTCGTCTCCGTAAAACGCGCGGAGCTTATAAAAAAGGTCAGGGAGAGAATAATAGAGCTTCTCGGAACAGAGCCGTACCATACGGAGCTTCACGAAAAACTCATCGGCATGGCGGACAAGATTCTTGAGAGAATAAAGCTCACACCCGGCGACATCGCGTACCTCAACAACCACGACGTACTGTATGTCACGCTTACATCGGCTGAACCTCTTCCAGACGATATAGTTGAAATAATCGACGAAAAAACCAAACAGCTTGTTGAAGAGGTAAACGGACGCACATCGTTCTGGGTGAAGGTTGACGAGGAGCTTATCGGCGGACTGAGACTTCGTATAGGCGACACAGTGTACGATTCAACCGTGACGAACCACCTCTACAATCTGCAAAAAACTCTCGAAAAACGCCCTCTTCACGGAGACGAAACGCCCGACGAAATTGTGTCCGACATACTCACGGGCATATCCGAGATAGACACCACTATTCAGGAGTTCCAGCTCGGCAGAGTTATCAGTATATCCGACGGTATCTGCTGGCTTGACGGACTTGCCGACATAATGTACGGTGAGGTCATAGAGTTCGACTGCGGTGAGCGCGGAATGGTACTCGACATTGAGCCTGACAAAATCGGATGCGTTGTGTACGGAAACTATGCTCATATCGAAGCCGGAAGCCGTGTAAGACGTGTCGGCAGAATAGCAAGCGTACCCGTAGGCGAAGAGCTTCTCGGAAGAGTAGTAGACCCGCTCGGACACGCACTTGACGGCAGAGGACGTATCTGGACAAAGGAAAGACGCCCGATAGAGTGCAGAGCTCCCGGAATCCCCGACAGAGCCGCAGTCAGCCGTCCTATGCACACCGGTATAAAGGCAATAGACGCGCTTGTCCCGATTGGAAAAGGTCAGCGTGAGCTTATAATCGGCGACCGTCAGACAGGTAAGTCTTCAATAATCCTTGATACTATCATAAATCAGCGCGGAAAAGGCACGGCTTGTATCTATGTTGCCATCGGTCAGAAGGATACTACAATAGCCGAAGTCGTGGAAAAGCTCGAGAAGTACGGAGCAATGGATTACACCACCGTAGTCTGCGCGCCCGCGTCAAGCTCCGCGTCACTTCAGTACATCGCACCCTTTGCCGGAGCCGCTATGGCAGAGTACTTCATGTATTCCGGCAGGGATGTGCTCATATTCTACGACGACCTCTCGAAGCACGCCGTTGCATATCGTGAGCTGTCTCTTCTTCTCCACAGACCTTCGGGACGTGAAGCATATCCGGGCGACGTGTTCTATCTCCATTCGAGACTTCTTGAACGCGCTGCTCAGCTGTCTCCCGAACTCGGCGGAGGCTCAATGACCGCTCTTCCTATTATAGAGACACAGGCGGGCGACATATCCGCATACATCCCGACAAACGTTATTTCCATAACCGACGGTCAGATATTCCTCGAGAGCGAGCTGTTCAATGAGGGACAGAGACCGGCAGTAAACGTCGGACTTTCCGTTTCCCGTGTAGGAAGCGCCGCTCAGACCAAGGCAATGAAGCAGGTTTCGGCAAGTCTGAGAATGCGTCTCGCACAGTACAGAGAGCTTGCGGGCTTTGCACAGTTCGGCTCGGATCTTGACGCTGATACAAAGGCGGTTCTTGACTCGGGCAAGCGCATGATGGCGGCTCTCAGGCAGGGAAGATTCGCTCCTCTCGAGGACTGGCAGCAGGTGCTTGTAATATTCGCCGTGTCCGAAGGCTTTGCGTCAGGCATATCAGAGGACGGTATAGGCGAATACGAGCGCGAGCTTTACTCATACTTTGAAGCAAATTGCGAAGATATCGTTGATGAGATAAAAACCGGCAAAAAGATGTCTCCGGAGCTTATAGCCAGAATCAAAAACGCGCTCGGAGCAATGACGAAAGCTGAGGCTTGATTATGCCCGGAATGCGTGAACTGAAAAATCACCTGCGAAGCGTCAATACGACGGGTCAGCTTGCCGGAGCGATGAAAACAGTGTCCTCCGCAAAGTTTTCGCGAGTCAACGCCGTCTATGCCGCATACGCAAAATACGCCGCAGCCTGTGACGATATAATTTCGTCCTTCGGTGAGGCTCTTGCGGATGCGCTTCCGTGTACGTCTCCCGATGCGCCGGAGCTTGTCGTGGTAATCGCGTCAAACAGGGGACTTTGCGGCGGATTCAACTCTACGCTTCTCGCATATGCCGACGAATGCTTTGAGGAGTATAAACATAGCGGACGTGAATACCGTGTTGTGGCTTGCGGAAAGATAGCGGCGGCGTATTTCGCTGAGCATGGTGTAAAAACCGAGCGCGACTTTGTTTTTTCCGATGTTCCCGCGTTTGACGATTGCAGGGAGTTTTGCGAATACCTCAGAAACGGCTTTGTGAACGGGGAATTTTCGGCGGTGAGCTTTGTTTATCAGCATTTCAAAAATATGCTTACTCAGATACCGACGAAAAAACAGCTTCTGCCGCTCGGAAACAGCAGTGTGTCTTCGTCCGCCTCAACGGATGACGTTATCTATATCCCCGACCGCGAGACTGTCATGAAAAACGCGTGCCTCTCATGTGTCGACTGCTCGATATACTCATCCGTACTTGACGCGGCGACGGGAGCACAGGCTGCAACAATGATGGCAATGCGCGAGGCTACCGACAACGTTAAGGATACCATAGCCGCTCTTGAGCTTGAAATAAGCAGAAAACGTCAGAGCGAGGTCACATCCAGCGTTATCGAAACATATTCCCCCGAGGAAGAAAATTGATTCTATAGAAAACGGTAAGAAAAATGTCAACAAAATCAAAAGGAATAATAACAAGGATAACCGGTCCCGTTGTAGATATACGTTTCGGCGGTCTTGAGCTTCCCGATATATTCCACGCCGTAGAGATAATCAACGGAGACAATGTCTACACGACGGAGGTTCTTCAGCATCTCGGAAACGGGGAAGTGCGGTGCATATCAATGGTTCCGACTGACGGTATGTCCCGCGGAATGACTGCAATAGACACCGGCAGACCTATATCCGTTCCTGTAGGCGAGGGAACGCTCGGACGCATGATAAATGTGCTCGGCGACCCGATAGACCGCGCGGGAGAGATAAAAGCCGCCGACTACTGGCCGATACATCACGCGTCCCCGCCGTTCACCGAGATTAAGACAGCGGACGAGATACTTGAAACTGGAATCAAGGTTATAGACCTCATGACTCCTTACGCGAGGGGCGGAAAAATCGGTCTTTTCGGAGGAGCGGGAGTAGGCAAAACCGTCCTCATCATGGAGCTTATCCGAAATATAGCCTTCGAGCATGACGGATATTCTGTATTCGCCGGTGTCGGAGAGCGTTCTCGTGAAGGAAACGACCTTTGGAACGAAATGAAGCAGTCGGGAGTCATAAACAAAACCGCGCTTGTGTTCGGTCAGATGAACGAGACTGCCGGCGCGAGACTGAGAGTACCTCTTGCGGGACTTACCATTGCCGAATACTTCCGCGAATACTCACACAAGGACGTTCTTCTGTTCATCGACAATATATTCCGTTTCTCACAGGCAGGCTCGGAGGTTTCGGCTCTGCTCGGAAGAATGCCCTCAGCGGTAGGTTATCAGCCGACGCTTGCTTCCGAAATGGGTAAATTACAGGAGAGAATCGTGTCGACAAAGAACGGCTCCATTACCTCCGTGCAGGCGATATACGTTCCGGCAGACGACCTTACCGACCCTGCGCCCGCGACGACGTTCTCACACCTTGATGCAACGACCGTCCTTTCGAGAAACATCGTTGAGCTTGGCATTTATCCCGCAGTAGCTCCGCTTGAGTCCGGCTCACGTATGCTCACTCCCGATATCGTAGGCGAGAGACACTACAAAACCGCGAAGGAAGTCACTGGAATTCTGCAAAGATACAATGAGCTTCAAGATATCATAGCGCTTCTCGGCATGGATGAGCTGTCTCCCGAGGACAAAAAGACCGTTAAACGCGCGAGAAAGATTCAGAGATTCATGTCTCAGCCTTTCCATGTAGCGGAAGGATTCACCGGAATCAAGGGAGCATATGTTCCGATAGAGAAGACCATTTCCGGATTTGAAGCTATACTCGGCGGCGACTGTGACGACATTCCCGAGCAGAAGTTCATGATGATGGGCTCTATCGACGATGTCTTTGCGGCATGGAAGAACGACAAGGCGTAAATATGGAAAAAACTGCAAGCAGTAAGCTAATAAACGTCACGGTTGTAACTCCGAGTGGTGCGGACGGGGAATGCTCGTTTGAATGCGACTCTCTCCACATGACTGCTCAGGACAACAAAGAAGGCAAAGGCGGCGGCTCTTTCGGAGTGAGATACGGTCACACGGACGCACTTGCCGCACTTGACAAAGGAGAAATTACGGCTTTGACTGACGGAAATGTCGTGAAGAAGCTGTACACCGAAGGCGGTTACGCAAAGATAAGCCGTGACAAGGTCATGATAATCACACAATCATACAAAGAAATATAAGAATACCCGGATGTTCGCGTGAAAACGAATACCCGGGTATTACTTTATTGAAAGATTGGAACTTTATTTTTATCTTCTCTTCTTGGAGACAGCGTAGCCTGCTGCGGAAACTACTGCTGCAGCTGCTGCGATAACGCCCATATCGAATGTCTGAGGAGCTTCTTCCTTAGTTGTTTCAGCGGGTGTTTCTACTGTTTCTTCGGGAGCTTCTGTCTCTTCAGCAGGAGCTTCTGTCTCAGCGGGAGCTGTTGTTTCCTCTGCTGCGGGAGCTTCTGTCTCAGCTTCAGCTGCGGGAGCTGTTGTTTCCTCTGCTGCGGGTGCCTCTGTCTCTGCGGGAGCTTCTGTTTCAGCTTCAGCTGCGGGAGCTTCTTCAACAACGCCGTCTTCCGGATAACCGTAGAATTCTACTTCTGCAACGTCGCCGTGGCTGAGCATATTGTAGTAACGGTAGTAACGATAAGCAACACCGGATTCGTCGAATTCATCAGCTTCAACTTCGTGCCATGTCCACTCTGTAGCTTCGTCAAGGCTCATCCAGATGTCTGTCCATTCTTCACCGTCGTTGGAACCCTGGATAGTAGCGCCGTAGAAACGTGCGAGCTGAGCGTCTCTGGGGTGAATAGCAACCTTTGTGAGAACGTAAGGCTTGCCTGCATCCATACCGCAGAAGCCGTCGCCTGTTCCGAGCGGGTCAAAGAATGTGTTGATGTCGCCGTCGAATGCAGCGGCAGCGCCTGTAGCAGCGTTTCCGCCCCAACCTGTTTCGTTACCGATTACTGTGCCGTTGATGATAACGGAGCCGTCGGGAACGGAAACGCCGGAGGAAGGATACTTAGCATCAGCAGATGTATCAACTTCGTCCTTTGTCTTACGAACGATAAGTTCCTTAACTTCGTAAGATCCTTCACCTGTGATGGTGATCTTTACGTAACGTGATGTAGCGGCTGCAACTTCGATTTCTGTAACTGCTGCTGCGTTATCAGTTGTTGTGTACTGGTCAGCGAAAGAAGAGTTGTCAGAGCTTGTTGCTACAGTAAACGCAGCAGGAACATTTTCGCCCCATGTGATCTGGAAGTATCCGAGAGGCTTAATTCCGCCGAGGTCGTATGTAAGGGTCTGTGTGCCTTCTGTTTCGCCTGCTGTCCATTCTGTAGCAGTAGCGTCTTTAGCGTAGTTAGCGAGGTCAGCTGCGGATGCTGTAACGGCGAAAGAGCCGAGCATGAGAGCTGCAACGATAACTGCAAGTAACTTTTTCATTTTGCAAGTCACTCCTTAAAAAATAAAATGAGAGAATTAGGACAATGACGAAAAAATAATTTTGTCCGTCCTATGCAAAACTTATTCTACCACCGATTCATCTTTTTGTCAATAGCTGCGCATAAAATTTTACTCTCATTTGCACAATATATACATTGCCACTTTACAAACGACAAAAAATATCAGTGTTGTTTAACAGGTAAATGAACTATTTATTAGTTTATTGTAATGAGCGTGTCGAAAAGCTCCGCGTTTTCCTTGAGCTTGGTTTCGTTTCCGACTGTGCAGATGTAGTCCTGAGCGCAAACCTTGTCGAAAACATCAGCGGACGCCTTGAACTGTTCCTTGGTGATGTCGAGCATTTCCGCTCTTTCTCGTAAAACGTCCTCGTATGTGATACCCGTCATGTATGCACTGAACGAACGTCTTGCCTTGCCCGCGTTTGAGAGAGGTCTTTCGTAGCCGGAGAACGCGCCGATTATGAACTTCGTAAGCTCTTTTTCATCAAAGTCGTAGTTTCTGATGAATTCGCCCGTGCCTTTGAATACATTGTAGCTTTCGGCGAGCTTCGGGTCACGGTATGTAGTAAAGGTAAGATTGTCGCAGTATGAATCAAATCCGCAGCCGCAGCCGTATGCGCCGCCCTTAACTCTTATCTGCTGATAGAGGTAGTCGATATTGATAGCGGACTGTACTACTCTGTATGCGCCGTTGTATCTGTTGCCGTCGAATACGAGGTTTCCTGCCTGAGCCGCATACTGAACCTGAGACGGGATGAGGATTCCTTCGTTCTTCTTTTCGGGGATGTAGTCGACAAATTCGCCGAGTGAGCCGTGTTCGACTTCGCCTATAGCCTTTGCGAACGCAGGGAGCTTTTCGTCGAGGATATCTCTTCCCTGCTTGTCGGACGCGAGGTCAAGGAACATAGTCGCGGGATTGAAGACGTAATTCTTGACGGCGGTGAGCTTTTCTATGAACTCGTCAGCCTTTGCGTCCCAGTTGTCGAGAATATCAGTAAGGAAGAGGTAGAAGTCTATTCCGCCGAGATCCTGATAGTAGCACTCAACCTTTGAGAAGTATGACCTTGCTCTTGCGCCGGCGACCGAGTTACCGTTGTTGATGATTTCGTTTCTCTTACCGGACTTCATTTCGGCAAGGATATCGCGGAATCTCTTCTTGTCGTCGAGCTTTGAGGTGAGAACGATTTCTTCCGCAAGCTCAAGCGCATAGTCGGTCTTGTCGGACATCATCTTTGTGTAGATTCCGTAGAGAGGCGTGTAGTCGTCGAGAGTCTTATACTTTGTGTATGTAGCGGGACCGAACCAGATTCCGCCGAGATTCATGAGCTTATCGAAGTTCAGCTCGTTGTAGGTGTGCTTTGCGGTGTCAACTCTGCCGAGTACGTTTGCGAGGATGGAAAGGTAAGGCACATACTCGCGCGGCAGCTTTCCTATATTGAAGTAGAGATTTGCGTAGGTTATGCCGTTTGTGTCAACATCGTGGAATACGGTCTTTGTGCCGCCGACTGTGATTTCTTCATTATAATAAGGAATGCCTTCGCGCGGAATGTCGCTTCTCTCGAGTGAAGGAATGCAGTTCTGTTCTTCTTCGGTAGGCACATGGTTCTGATACTCACGGAGTTCCTTGGTATCGTCAACTATTTTCTGAATCTCTTCGGCGGAAAGTGATTTCTTGTAGCTCTCGAGCTTTTCCTTGAGTTCTTCGTTCTTCTTGTCGTTGAGTCCTCTTTCGGGTTCAACCGTGATGAGAGCGCAATGGTCGGACTCGAGAATGTACTTCTTTATTATGTTCTCGAAATATCCTGTGCCTATTTTCTTTTTCAGTTCAGCACAGTCGTCGAGGTAGTGCATATACGAAAGTGCGGTGCTGTCGTCGTAGAGCCATGACTGGAGCATATCTGCAGCAACGTCAAGTCCTCTCGGATATCCGCCGTAGTCCGCTTCACGGAAACTGAATTCGCGGCTGTTGAGAGTTGCAAGGATAGCCTTTTCGTTGATGCCGTTCTCGACCTGCTCGCGGAGAGTATTTATTATGATATCACGGAACTTTTCGGCGTCCTCGGACTTTGCGTACTTTGCCGCGATTACGAAGTTGTCTTCAATCTGGTGGGATTCATAGTAGCCGAATACTTCTTCGCCGATGCCTGCGTCAAGGAGAGCCTGCTTAACGGGAGCGCCTTCCGCGTTGAAGAGAACATATGCGATAACTGATGCTGCTCTTGCTTCAAGCACATCGACACTGTTTCCGCCGAGAGATGAGAGCACAAGATAGGACTTGCCGTCGATTGCGTCTGTCTGACCTACTGAATACTTTTCGTGAACTATCTTCGGGGTGTTTGTTCCGAAATGCTTCTGATGTTCAACCTCGGAGTGCGGGTCTATCTTATCGAAGTTCGAGAGGTATTCCTTATCGAGGAACTCAAGTCTCTCATCCATGTCGCAGTCGCCATATATAAATATGTAGGAATTTGACGGATGATAATGGCTGCGGTGGAATTCAAGGAACTGCTCATATGAAAGCTCGGGAATAACAGCAGGGTCGCCGCCGGAATTTACGCCGTAGGTAGTGTCGGGGAACATTGTTTTGGAAACTGTCTCCCACATAGCGTTGTCGGGGGATGAGGACGCGCCCTTCATCTCACTGTATACGACGCCGTTGACCTTAAGCTCATCGTCAGCGTTCTCCATCTCGTAGTGCCAGCCTTCCTGCATGAAAATCTGACGGTACTTATAAATATTAGGATAGAAAACGGAGTCGAGGTAGACGTGCATAAGGTTTTTGAAGTCCTTATCGTTGCAGGTAGCTACGGGATAAAGCGTTTTGTCGGGATAGGTCATCGCGTTGAGGAAGGTGTTGAGCGAGCCTTTGACAAGCTGCATGAACGGGTCGCGGGACGGGAAATGCTTCGAGCCGTTGAGGACGGAATGCTCTATGATATGCGGAACACCGGTGCTGTTTGTCGGTGGCGTACGGAAAGCCGCGCAGAAGAGCTTGTTTGAGTCGTCGTTTGACATTACCGCAACTCTCGCGCCGGACTTCTTATGTCTGAGTATAATACCGGATGAACGGATATCGTCGAGGTATTCTTCATACATAAGCTCATAGCTCGGGTTCGGGGAAAGCTCGCTGTAGCTTCTGACTTGTTTTGCCATGTTTTTTGTATTCCTTTCGATATGAGAATTAATAAAAGTTATAGCGTTTTGTTTAGTCGTTATACTTTAGTTATATTATCCTACGAAACACGTGATTTGTCAAGATATTTCTATATTACAAATATGTTACAGTTTGATAAATACTATTGCAACTATGTAATTTCGGTGCTATAATAGTCGAGGTTTCCGTACCATAAGCGGTATCCTGTTGTCGCCGCGCGTGTGGAAACCGATTTTTTGAGCAAACGACTATAACCGGACTTCTCCACTCCTCCGGCAATGATATGCGGTAACTCCACTGCCGCGCGGGTATGAATATTGTTAATGAAGAAAAACAACAGTAACAAGAACAAAAAATCAAGTATAAGCCTGTCCGTCAGTTTCATGAAGGGCAGCACACGATATTTCGTATTGTGTATCATTTTTTCGCTCCTTGCTTCACTGTGCGAGCTGATATGCCCGAAGATAATCAGCTTCACTGTGGACAGCGTTCTCGGCGGCAGTGATGTTCCGTGGTATCTCGCGGGCATTGCGGAAAAGCTCGGCGGTATCGAATACATATCGTCAAATCTCTGGACGGTAGCGGCGGCGATACTTATAGTTGCGTTTTTCCTTGCAATCTTCCAGTATCTAAGCCAAGTCTACAACCGTAAAGGTTCGGAAACGCTTGTCGAGAACATGAGAAACAAGCTGTTTTCGCACATCGAACGCCTGCCAAGCTCATGGTTCATGAAAAATCAGACCGGAGACATTATTCAGCGCTGCACCTCTGACGTTGAGACTGTAAAAATGTTCCTCTCCGAACAGCTCACCTCGATAATCAGCACCGTGCTCCTTATTGTAATGTCGCTCTTTTTCATGTTCTCGATAAGCACGCCGCTTGCACTGATAGCCCTCTGCTCCATTCCCGTAATCGTAGCTTATTCCGCAGTATTCCACGGAAAAATCGGAAAAGGCTTCATGGAATGCGATGAAAACGAAGGAAAGCTCTCGTCAATCGCGCAGGAGAACCTCACCGGCGTCAGAGTAGTCCGTGCGTTTGGCAGAGAAAAATACGAAGTCGACAAGTTCACCGCGCAGAACAAAAAGTACACAAACGCGTGGGTACACCTCGGACTGCTCATGTCACTCTTCTGGTCAATGGGCGACGTTCTCTCCGGAGTTCAGGTAATGATAATCCTCGTACTCGGAACAGTATTCTGCGTAAACGGGAAGCTCAGCGTCGGCGACTTTATTGCAATCGTTTCGTATAACTCCATGCTCGTATGGCCCGTTCGTCAGCTCGGCAGAGTTATCTCCGAAATGAGCAAGGCAAGCATATCCTTCCAGCGTATCGACGACATCACAAGCGCGGAAGAAGAGCATGACGCACCGAACGCCGTTGACTGCGACACATCCGGAGACATCGTTTTCGACCATGTTTCCTTCTCCTATGAAAATCCGGACGGAGAGGACACAAAGGTGCTTGACGACGTATCGCTCGACATTAAGAAAGGCTCTACTGTCGGCATCCTCGGCATGACGGGAAGCGGTAAATCCACTCTCGTACAGCTGCTGTGCCGTCTCTATGAGCTTCCCGAAGGCTGCGGAAAAATCACGATAAGCGGCGAGGACATCAAAAACATCAAGGCTGCGTCTCTCAGAAAGAACATCGGCATCGTACTCCAGGAGCCGTTCCTATTCAGCCGCACACTCAAAGATAACATAGGCGTGACATTTGAGCGTCCCTCGGAGCATGAAGACGAGATTCGCGAGGGCGCAAGAATAGCCTGCCTTGACGAAACGATAGAAAACTTCAAAAACGGATACGAAACAATGGTAGGCGAGCGAGGAGTCACCCTCTCCGGCGGTCAGAAGCAGAGAACTGCCATAGCGCGTCTTCTCACTCAGAACTCTCCCGTCATGATATTCGACGACAGCTTATCCGCAGTTGACAGCGAGACCGACGCGAAAATTCGTAAGGCTCTGCGCGAAAAAACCGCCGACTCTACAGTTATCATAATTTCTCACAGAATCCAGACGCTTATGTCAGCCGATAAGATAGCGGTCATGGCAAACGGAAAGATAGTAGAGCTCGGCACTCACCGTGAGCTTATCGCACATGACGGCATTTACAAGAAGATAAACGATATTCAGTCGTCGGGAACATCCGAAAGCGATGAAAACGGCGCAAACGGAAAGGAGGCTGCTGTTTAATGGAAGAAGAAACCTCCACCAAAACAACTCATCTGAAATTCTTCGGAATTCCTAAAATAATCCCCTATCTCAAGCCTTATAAGTTCATGATGCTCGGAATGATACTCCTATCGGTTTCGGCGTCTCTCATAGACATCGTATTTCCGAAATTCCAGGAATACGCGATAAACCACTACATAGGCGAGGGTACGCTTGACACCATCCGCACCTTCACCGTACTCTACACCGCGCTGCTTCTCATAAAGATTGCAATGGACCTCGGAAGCACGTATCTCGGAAACCGCGTTGAGATGTACATGGGACGCGACCTCAAGCAGAAGTCCTTCGACCATCTCCAGACCCTTTCGTTCTCGTACTTCAACCAGAACAGCGTCGGTTACATCCACTCAAGAGTAATGAGCGACACCGGCAGAATCGGTTCTCTTGTATCGTGGTCATTCCTCGACTGCCTCTGGAACGGCTCGTACATGATAGGCGCGCTTATCGTAATGTTCAAAACAAACGTAAAGCTGACGCTCATCGTACTTGCGCTCGTTCCGCTTGTTACAGTCGTTGTATCTCTCATGCAGAACAAGCTGACCTTGGCTAACCGCAGGATTAGAGAAACAAACTCCCGCATCACGGGTACGTTCAACGAAGGAATCACGGGTGCTAAAACAATAAAGACACTCGTTACCGAAGACAAGATGTACACCGAATTCAAGGAACAGACCGCATCCATGAAGAAAGTCTCCGTGAATGAGTCCCGATACCGCGGAATTCTCTGGTCAACGCTGAACTTTGCGTCATACATTGCGCTTGCTCTTGTCTTAAAGCTCGGTGGAAACCTCACAAAGGAAGGCATTATGGCGGTCGGTACTCTGTCGCTGTTCATGTCTTACTCAATGGGCATCATGGCTCCGATACGCTGGATTATCAACTCCATCTCGCAGCTCATCATGATTCAGGTAAACATCGAGCGTCTCACAAACCTTATCGAAACCAAATCTGACGTAGCGGACTCTCCCGAAGTCATCGCAAAATACGGAGATATGTTCGAGCCGAAGCGTGAAAACTGGGAGGACATCAAGGGAGACATCGAATTTGAAGACGTTTCCTTCAAGTACCCCGACGGCGACGAGTACATCCTTGAGCATTTCAATCTGAAAATACCTCACGGAACAAACGTCGCTATCGTAGGGGAGACCGGCGCGGGCAAATCCACACTTGTAAACCTCGTATGCCGCTTCTTTGAGCCGACGTCGGGCAGACTTCTCATCGACGGACGCGACGCAAGGGAAAGATCGCAGCTCTGGCTTCACTCGAACATCGGATATGTGCTCCAGACACCGCATCTGTTCTCCGGCACTATCAGAGACAACCTCAAATACGGCTCACCGAACGCAACGGACGAAGAGATAATGGCGGCGCTGAAAATAGTTTCCGCTGACGGAATAGTCGCAAAGAGCGAAAAAGGACTTGACACGGAAGTCGGCGAAGGAGGAGATCTTCTCTCAACCGGCGAAAAGCAGCTTATCTCGTTCGCGCGTGCAGTTCTCAGCGACCCGAAAATACTTGTCCTTGACGAAGCTACGTCTTCCATCGACACGTTCACCGAACAGCTGATTCAGAACGCGCTTGACACCGTTATCAAAGGCAGAACCTCATTTATGATTGCACACCGCCTGTCGACCGTCAGAAACGCGGACATTATTCTCGTTGTTCGCGACGGCAAGATAGTTGAATCCGGCACCCACAAGGAGCTTCTCGATAAGAAGGGATATTACTATTCCCTCTACACCCGCCAGTACGAAATGGAAGCCACGGACGCCGCCTTCAAAACGCTTAACGCATAATCAAAAGCTACAAAATCACTCGTTCATTTTTGGATGGGTGATTTTTTGTTTTACTGTTGACAATTGTCACGGTGTATGATATAGTATCTGTGTAGAATAAATCTTTATTGTGGTTTTATCTGATTTTCGGCACAAATAAGTAAGCAAATACGGACAATTTTATTCGGGAGGTTTATTATGTCAAAGAAAATCATGGCGGCTATCCTTACGGGACTCATGCTATTCACCACTGTAAGCTGCACAAGCGAAAAAAACGGCACGACGGACGAAACGGCTGTGGAAAAGCAGAACGAGAATACTCCGCAGATGCTGACGAATGTATTCAAAGGAAACAACATCACCTTGCCCGAGGAATACAGAGTAATTGAGGGCGCGTCTCCGTACTACGACAAGGACAGCGGAGAGATTACACTCTTATGTGTGAAAGATGATTATCTCTACGACGACGACGGGAACTATGTCTCAAGCAACTATGCGTACAAAACCTGCAAATACGATAAAAATTTAAACTTAATTGAGGAAAAAGACGTAGAACTGTTCGGAGACGACCATGAAACCTATACGAGCAACTGTGTGATCCTCGGTGACAGAATAGTCTGCGGAGTAAGGAAATCCACAGACGGTCAAAGCTCTTATACAATCACGATATATGACATGGCAAGCGGAGAAAGCAAAACCTCAGAGTCGATAGTCGGCTTATTTGACACAGCGGAAGAGGGCGGCTGGTTCTATGTCAACAGTATCTGCGTTAACGGGGAGGGCGACATATACATAGGCTCCGATAGCGAGATTCTTGTACTGAGCGACAGCTTTGTCAAAAAGTTTACGGTATCAGTAGACAGATGGGTAACCACAATGTCGTCGTCTCCCGCTGGGGATGTTTATGTCATGTCGTACTTTGACGAAGGAAGCGGCATAGCGAAAATCAATCCCGAGACAAAATCCTTTGACGACCCGATATATCCCGGAGACAACACTCGTCAGCTTATGTTCGGCGACGGCTATGACCTGTATGTTGAGCTGGAGGACGGTATCTATGGATGCACCTTCACGGAGGACGGCGTGGACAGCGTTATGCTCATGAACTACACAAACTCCGACATAAGCCGAAGCAGCTTCACCGCGATAGCTATGCTTAACAAGGACACTCTTATCGCAAGCGACCGCAGCTCCACTGACAGAGAGGAGCGACTTAAGGTATTCCAAAAAGTGCCGGACATTGACCTGTCTAACATCAGAACAGTCGAAATCGTATCAACTGAAGGCTTAGACTACTATACCACGATAGGCATAGTGCAGTACAACAAGGCTCACTCGGACACAAGACTGCTCTTCACGGATTACTCAAAGTACGCGACGGATGAAAACTACAACGCCGGACGTGAAAAGCTGATAAATGATATCTTGATGGGACTGTACAAACCCGACATTATCCTCACGGACACCTACAGCGCTGTAGCGGAAAACGTAATAAAGAACAATATCTTCATGGATATCGGCACTCTTATCGACAACGACGCAGGCATGAAACGTGACGACATTCTCGGTGCTGTCATACGCGCGTGCTCGACCTCGGACGGACAGCTTTGGGGACTTCCCTCAGGCTACAGCGTCGAAACTCTTGTAGGAAAAACAGAAACGCTCGGCGGCAGAACATCATGGACATTCAGCGAGATGTTAGACTTCGCGAAAACTCTGCCCGAGGGAACAACGCTCATGCAGGGACTTTCACAGCAAAGCGTATTTTATCAGTTAGACGGTCTTTTCACGCAGTTCATCGACCTCGAAAACCACACCTGCGACTTTGAAAACCAGAATTTCTACGACACGCTGAACTATATCGCTTCCCTTCCCGCTGAATATGACTACTCGGCGGACAGAAATCGCGACAACCGCTACGAGAAGTTCCAGAACGGACAAATCGCGCTGTATTCGATGTGGATGCATGACGCCGCGTCCATCCTTGAGCCTGAGTGCGTATTCAACACAAAGGACTACACGTTCATCGGCTATCCCACATACGGCGAAAACTCACGCGGCGGCAATGTAACCTGCTCGAATGTGTTTGTTGTAACGAATTTCTGCAAAAATACCGATATAGCGTGGGATTTCATAAAGTCTGTAGTAGCTCCCGATGACGACGGTAATTCAATAAGATACGGCGGAGGTGATATGCCGATACTGCGCGAAAGCCTCAGAAAAGTATGCGAAGAATTCTACGACTATGAATTCGAGTTCTACTACAGCGGCGGCGGCGGCGGCGCGGCCTGGACCACGGCGGTGGGTGC